>Ga0193963_1001744_pt1 | contig 10588 bp, 9 predicted proteins | sample FB_6_MG_FD_140359 | JGI IMG/M metagenome (GOLD analysis project Ga0193963, IMG submission 140359) | Microbial mat bacterial communities from the Broadkill River, Lewes, Delaware, United States - FB_6_MG | ecosystem: Environmental > Aquatic > Freshwater > River > Microbial mats | place: USA...
AAAACGTGGAAGATATATTAAATATAAAATACCAAAAGGAAAAATCAGCGATTTGGCATTTGATGCAACAATCAGAATGGCTGCACCAAATCAAAAAAATAGATATAAAGGTGATTTACTAATTGCTATAAGAAAAGAAGATTTGAGGGAAAAAGTTAGAGAAAAACGGGTTGGAAATACTATTTTGTTCTTGGTTGATGCAAGTGGTTCTATGGGAATAGAAAAGAGAATGAGTACTGCTAAGGGAGCAATTTTTTCACTTTTAGAAAATGCTTATCAAAAAAGAGATACTGTGGGAATGATGAGTTTTAGAAATAATGATGTAGATTTAATATTAAATCCAACAAGAAGCATTGATCTTGCATTTAAAAAATTGCAAGATATCAAAATTGGAGGTAAAACGCCATTAGCACTTGGAATAAGAAAAAGTGTTGATTATGTTAAGAGTTTAAAGGTTAAAGACAAGGAAATGTCACCAATAATTGTAATTGTTTCAGATGGCAGGGGAAATGTTTCATTTAAAAATAAAAATATTATGTTGGAACTTGAAGATATTGCAACTGAAGTATCTAAAGAAAATATTCAATTTATTGTTGTTGATACAGAAACAGGATTTTTAAAATTAGAACTTGCAAAAAAGATTTCGGATAAATTAGATGCCATGTATTTCAAATTAGACGAATTAAGAGATGGCGAGTTAGTAGAAGCGATAAAATCAGTTACTATATAAGAGTAGTTATATTTGATTGTATTTAAAATCTAATGATATACTTAAATTAATAAAAATAAGGGAATGATTCTATGGGAGAAATGCTTGTTAATTTAATGTATAGAGTTGGTTTTGTAATAATGCTAGCGCTTATTTTTTCAAGAGTACCAGTTTTTAAGACAATTTTTGGTAAAAGCAAACAATCGCTTAAAGATAAGTTATTTATGGGTCTTTTCTTTGGACTTTTAAGCATAGTTGGAACGTATACTGGGATTTCAGTAAATGGAGCTATATCAAATACTAGAGTAATAGGAGTTGCAGTTGGCGGATTGCTAGGGGGACCAATAGTTGGAGCGATAGCAGGACTAATTGGAGGAGGACATAGATTTTTAATTGACATAGGGGGATTTACAGCAATTAGTTGTGGATTATCTACATTTTTTGAGGGATTAATTGCCGGATTTTTTCATTCAAAATTTATGAAAAGTCAAGATAGAATCTTTTTTTCAATTGCAATAGGTATTGTGATTGAAAGTTTCCAAATGTTATTTATTATATTAGTGGCTAGACCTTATGAAATGGCAATCAATTTGGTTAAAGTTGTTGGAATCCCAATGATAATAAATAATTCAATAGGTATTGGATTGTTTATTATGATTATTCAAAATATTAGAAAAATAACATCGGCTGAAGCTACTTATCAGGCTAAAACTTCTTTATTAATAGCAGATAAAACATTACAGTATTTAAGAGATGGGCTTAATAATACTTCAGCAAAAAAAGTTGCAGAAATAATTTTTAAATCCACATCATTTGATGCAATAGCAATAACTGATACTGAAAAAATATTAAGCCATATTGGAGTAGGACAAGATCATCATTTAATAGGTGAAAAATGTAAAACAAATGTAACTCTTAGAGCAATTGAAGAGGGAAGTGTTAAAATAGCAAGAAATAAAGAAGATATAGGCTGTTCTTATAAAAAATGCAAATTATTTAGCGCAATAATTGTTCCGTTAAAAGATGGAATAGAAATAATGGGAACATTAAAATTATATAAAACAAAAGGACAAATATTAGACCAAGAAATAGAATTAGCAAAAGGACTAGGGAATATTTTCTCATCTCAATTAGAGTTAAGAAGATTTGAAGAGCAATCAATAACAACTATGAAAACTGAAATGAGAGCACTTCAAGCACAAATAAATCCGCATTTTCTATTTAATGCCATAAATACTGTGGTTGCATTAATTAGAACTGCACCAGAGTCAGCTAGAGAGGTTTTATTGCACTTAAGTGACTATTTTAGAATGAATATGCAAAATAATGAAGAATTAATTGATATTAATAAAGAGATAGAACATATAAGAGCCTATTTAAAAATTGAAAAAGCAAGATTTGGAGATAAATTAAATGTAAAATGGAATATTGAAGAATCAATTAAATTTTTATTACCTCCCCTTACATTGCAACCATTAGTTGAAAATGCAGTTAAACATGGAATCACTAAAAATGTTAATGGAGGGAATATTTTAATTAATGTAAAACAAGAAAAGAATTTTTTATTTATTCAGGTTAAAGACGATGGGGTAGGAATGAATGATAAGAGATTAAAAGAGGTAAAAGAATTTGAAAACAATACAGGAATAGGACTTACAAATGTGTTTAGAAGATTAAGAACATTTTATGGAGAAAAAACAAAGATTTTGATTGAAAGTGAAGAAGGAAAGGGTACTAACATAAAAATATTGATTCCTAATAAAAAGGGGGAATTGTATGATTAAATGTATAGTTGTAGATGATGAAAAGCTTGCAAGAGAGGAACTTATATATTTTTTAAGTAAAAGTAATGATTTTGAAGTCTTGGCTCAGGGTGAAAATGGAATAGATGCATTAAATTTAATTAATAAACACAAACCTCAAGTTGTTTTTTGTGATATAGATATGCCAATACTTGATGGGTTGAAAGTTGGAAAGGAAATAATAAACTTAAAATTTGATGTCTTTTTAGTATATGTAACTGCATATGATGAATATGCAATTAGTGCATTTGAAAATAATGCAATAGATTATCTATTGAAACCAATTAGGAAGGAAAGATTTGAGCAAACACTTCAAAAAATTAAAAACAAAATAGAAAAAGAAAATATTCATAATAATATAAAAGTAGATAATATTTTAAATAAATTAAATAAAAATGACCCTAATAATTATATATGTCTTTATAGAGAAGGTTTAATTTATCCAGTAAAGTGTGAAGAAATAATTTATATTCATAAAGAAGAAAAAAGGATTAGAATTGAAACTATAAGAGGCATATTTGAAAGTAACAAATCACTAATAGAATTTGAAGAAGTATTAGATAAAAATTTGTTTTTTAAATGTCACAGATCATATATTATAAATATTAATTATATTGAAACTATTATTCCATGGTTTAATAGAACATTTAGAGTTAAATTAAAAAAAGTTAATGAAGAAATTCCAGTTAGTAGAAAACAGACAGCTGAATTAAAAGAATTATTAAAAATTTTTTAGGCTGTTTAAATGAATAATTGTACATTTTAGATATGATTTTTAGCATTTCAAGAATAAAATAGAAAAAAAACAATACGCTTTATTATACTTAAGTATAAGGGGGCGTATTTTATGTTGTATAGAGAAAAAATAAAAGATAAATTAATTAGCTATTATGATATCGATGAAAATGTTAAATATGGAAAGTACGATTTTGATTTTGTCGCAAAATACAATCAAAGAAACGCAAAGTATGTTTTAAGTAAGAGATATGAGTATTATGCATTTACAAATAATAACTATATATTATATAAAAAGTTAGATACTAAAATAACAAAAGATACCTTAGATGAAATAAAAAGTTTTTTAAGTGATTCATGTAAAAAAATAATTAAATATAATGACGAGCATATGTCTAGTAATTTAACGATAATCTTAGAAACTGAAATACCTAGAGATAGGGATTTAATTAAAAAAGTTCTTAATTTTAAATTTTACAAGAGTTTTGTATTTGGATTAAAGGGTTGGGTAAATGCTGGATTAGTTTTGATAGATCCTGATAAACAAGAGGGATTAACAAATAAAAGTCACAAAAAGGAACTTAAAAAATTTATTATCTAAAGGGGGAAATTATATGAGTTCATTGTTTCTAATTCTAATTGCAACTGTAGTTTTTTTGGTTGCGTATGTAACTTATGGTGCGTATTTGACAAAAAAATGGGGTATTGATCCTAAGCGTAAAACTCCAGCACATACCATGAGCGATGGAGTTGATTATGTACCTGCAAAAGCACCGGTATTATTAGGTCATCACTTTTCTTCAATAGCAGGAGCAGGCCCAATCGTTGGTCCTATAGGGGCAGCAATATTTGGATGGATTCCAGTATTTTTATGGATTTTAGTTGGATCTGTATTTTTTGGTGGAGTTCATGATATGGGGGCATTATTTGTTTCTGTTAGACATGAGGGGAAATCATTAGGTGAAGTAATTGGTGCTACTATAGGTAAGAGTGGCAAAAAATTATTTGCAATATTTGCTTGGTTAACGCTTCTATTAGTTATTGCAGCATTTACTAATATTGTTGCTAATACTTTTGTATCAGTTCCAGAAGCTGCAACTGCTTCAGTTTTATTTATTGCAGTAGCAATATTTTTTGGAATATTTGTTTACAGAAGAGGGGTCAATTTAGCAGTAGGAAGTGTAATTGGAGTAGCGTTGTTAATTTTAAGTATTTGGGTAGGAACTAAATTTCCACTAATGTTAGGGAAAACATCTTGGATGCTTATATTAATGGGTTATATATTTGTTGCAAGTGTTACCCCAGTATGGGTATTGTTGCAACCTAGAGATTATTTAAATTCATTTTTATTATATGCAATGCTAATTGGTGGATTTGCAGGAGTTATATTTATGAATCCAAGTTTAGAGTTAGCATCTGTAACAAGTTTTAAAATTGAGAATGCAACATTATTTCCAATGTTATTTGTAACAGTTGCTTGTGGAGCTATATCTGGATTCCATTCATTAGTTGGTTCAGGTACTACTTCTAAGCAAATTGATAGTGAAAAAGATGTAAGATTAGTTGGATATGGTTCTATGTTAATAGAAGGTATTCTAGCTGTATTGGCAATAATAACTGCAAGTTATGTAGGGGCAGATAAATTAAAAGAATTATTAGGAAATGGTGGACCAGTAAATGTATTTTCAAATGGTATTGGAGAATTTATGACATCAATTGGTATTCCTATGGAGACTGGTAAAAGTTTTACCGCTCTTGCTATTTCAGCATTTGCACTTACAAGTTTAGATACAGCAACTCGTTTAGCTAGATTTATATTCCAAGAATTCTTTGGGAAAGAATCTACTGCAAAACAACCAGTAATAACAAATAGATATATAGCAACATTTATTACAGTAGCATTAGGTGGAGCATTAGCATTTAAAGGTTGGAAAGAAATTTGGCCATTATTTGGTTCTGCAAATCAATTGTTAGCTGCATTAGCATTGCTTTCACTCGCAGTTTGGTTAAAACAAAATGGTAAGGGACATAAAGTTGCAAGTATTCCTATGGCATTTATGTTTATTGTAACATTAGTTGCATTGGTTCAGCTTATGATAGCTAATTTGGCAAATAAAATTCTTTTATTCTTTGCAGTTGCATTATTTGTTTTAGCAATAGTTTTAATTATACAAGCACAAAAATCATTTAAAAGTGTAGATAAACTTGAATAATTTATTTTGTAAATAATATTATAACTGTAGACAAAGTATTTAAACTTTGTCTACAGTTTAAGCAATTAATGGGGTGAACATGTGCGATATATTATTTTGTTTTTTAAGAATTTGGCATTGTTTTTTAAGGGTGCATTTGATTTTCAAAATAAGGCAACAAATCACATTTCAAATGAAGCAGATGCATTAGATGATCAGTTTTTTTTATTATGCTTTGGAGACTATTTAGGACTTGATTTGCCAACAACATATTATGCATTAGAGTTATTACCATATTTAGGTGAAGATATTGAAAAATGGCAGAAGAGAATGAATAGTCAAAAATCAATTTGGGAACAAAAAGCAGGCCAATTGGATATGGATCCATAGGAGGTAATTATGGCAAAAATATTATTTTTTGGAGGAAAAGGTGGAGTTGGTAAAACAAGTTGTTCTACTGCATATGCAATTGCAAATGCAAAAAAAGGTAAAAAAACATTACTTGTTTCTACAGATCCAGCACATTCTATATCAGATTTATTTAATATTAATATAGGTTCATCAATAACTTATGTAAATGAAAATTTATTTGGAATTGAAATTGATCCTAAAAAAGAAAGTGAAGAATATATTAATCAAATTAAATCAAATTTAAGTGATATTATTAGTCCCATAATACTTGAAGAAATAAATAAACAACTTGATATGGCAAGTGTTTCGCCAGGAAGTCATGAATCCGCATTATTTGATAAGATTGTTGAAATAGTATTAGATGAGACCGAACAATTTGATACTATAATTTTTGATACAGCACCGACAGGACATACTATAAGGTTGCTTTCATTGCCAGAATTATTAAGTGGTTGGATGGATTTACTTATTAAAAAGAGAAAAAAGGGAATATCATTTAAGAAAATGATAAATAAAAAACAGAATGAAGATCCAGTATTAGAAATTTTAAATAGAAGAAAAATTAGATTTGAAAGAGCCAGAATTCTATTTGTGGAAGACAAAGATGTAACTTTTAAATTCGTTACAAATGCAGAAAAAATGCCGATTGAAGAAACTAAAAAATCAATAATATTATTAAATAAATATGGGATAAATGTATCTAGCATAATAATAAATAAAATTTTGCCAGATGAATCAAATGATGAATTTTGGAAAAATAAAAAAGATAAAGAGAAAAAACATATTTTAAAATTAAAAAATGAAATGCCAAATTATGAATATATTCAAATTCCTTTGTATAATAGCGATATGGATGAAGAAAATATTAATTTAATGGCAAATTATATATTCAATATTATTTAAATAAAGCAACAAGATTATGATGTTTTAAATAAATCTTGTTGCTTTTTAATGATTTGAAACGTAAAAATATTGATTTAGTTGTTATTTGGGTATAAAATATTAAAGTTGAATGTAAAAATGGTATTGTTAAGATTGGAGATTAAGGATGAATGGAGATAAGAGTATTTATTTAGAAAGTATCTCGCCAAATAAAAGATGGATTGTAAAATTTGTAGATAATGGTAATTCAGGATTTTTGTATTTATATAAGTATAAACCAATGAATAAAGAACACACACTAATAGACTCTTTATGGATATACGATAGATTAGATCCACCTTTAGCAGAGAATGAAAAAATTGCAGTTGCTTGGAATGAAAATTCTAAAAGAGTGGGATTATTTGTAGATAATGAGTGCTGGGGATTCTTAGATTTAGATAGGGGAAGAAAAATGGCTGCACATAGAACAGAGCATGAACTTCTATCAATAGACAATTTAATTTGGAAAAGAGGACTTTTAAATTTTGAAGGTGAGCAACTTAGGTTAGAACACGAAGCTAATTAGAAATATTTTTAATATAAATAATAAATAATTACAAATTATTAATTAAATTGACAAAATATTTATTTTATTATATAGTTTAAAAAAGATAAATTTGATGATTAGAGAGAGTAAATGTACTGGGTGTTCTAAAGCGAGCCAATGATAGTGAGAGATTGGTGAAAGAAGGTATATTGAATGGTTCTATGAAAAGCAGTGTGAAATTTTAGTAGCATGAGTCGGGTGATATACGTTACAATATCAGGATATCGATTTTAATCCGTATCTGTAAAGAAGAAATTTATAGTATTACTATAGGTGGCAAGCATTTCGTCCTATTTTGGCGGGGTGTTTTTTTTATACTATAAATAATTAAGGGTGGCATAACGAGTATTCGTCCCTTTAGAATACTTGTTTTTTTTATACTTAAAAATAAAAGTAAAAAAAAGATATAAATAACAATATAAGGATGGTGTAAAATGGATAAAAAATTTGTAAATAAGACAGTAAAAAAAATTAAACGTCTCTATGCAACAAGAATAATTGAAAATATTGAATTAAATTTTGTGAATATATATGAAAAGTTAAAAGATGAAAATAGTTTTTACTATGAAAATTGTTATGAAGATAATAAAGAAGAAATTGCATATATTGGCAGGAAACCTATATTTGAAATTAAAGAATGCGATGGTAAATATATTAAATTCAAAGATTCAAAAGAAATTTTTGCAACTAATAAAATTGAAGAATTAGATAAAGTTATTGATGAATTTAGCATAAAAGTTGATGATTATGATTTTTATTGTGGCGGATATTTTGGATATGTCGGATATGATGCAGCCCTTGATTATTTAAATATTGAAAACAAAGTCAAAAATATTATAAAAATGCCTAAAATTCATCTAATTGATCCTAGTGAGGTTTTAATTTATCTAAAGAAACAAAAAAAAGTTATAATCATTGTTTATTCAGTAGATAAAGAAACACAAGATTTTAATAATTTCAGCTTAGATAAATTAGATTATTTAGAAAATATTGTTTGCAATAAAACTATTTTAAATAGTGAAGAAATTAAAAAAAATCAAATTCAAATAATTGCAAATGATAATTTAGATTCATATAGTCTAAAGGTTAAAAAAGTCAAAGAGTATATAGAAAATGGAGATATTTTTCAGGCAGTTCCATCTCAAAGAAAATTAATTAGGGGAATAAATAATTCATTAGAAATATTTAAAAAAATGAAAATAATAAATAAATCACCTTATATGTATTATTTAAATTTTAAAGAAGGAAATATATACGGCGCATCGCCAGAATTATTAGTAAAACTTAAAAGAAATAAATATTATTCATGTCCAATAGCAGGTACTAGAAAAAGAGGAAAAGACTTAATAGAAGATTTATCGCTTGAAAGAGAACTTCTTAATGATGAAAAGGAAAATGCAGAACATATAATGTTAGTTGATTTAGCTAGAAATGATTTGGGGAAAATTTCAAAAGTGGGAAGCGTAGAAGTTTCAAATTTTAAAGAAATTAAAAAATTTTCTCATGTAATGCACATAACTTCGATAGTTATTGGAGAAAAAGATAATAAATTTTCAAGATTTAAGGCATTATTAAATTGTTTACCAGCAGGAACGGTATCTGGAGCGCCTAAAAAGAGAGCAATGGAGATTATATCAGAAGTAGAAAAAGAAAATAGAGGAATATATGGTGGTGCAATATGTTGTTTTCCGCTAAATGGTGAAATGGATACATGTATAGCTATAAGAACAATTATAGAAAATAATAATATAAATTATTTACAAGCTGGAGGTGGTGTAGTTTACGATTCAAATGCCAAATTTGAATTTAATGAAACAAATCAAAAAATGAAAGTACTAATAGAATCGATTAAGGAGGGCAAAGATGATAATAATAATAGATAATTATGATTCATTTATTTACAATATCTATCAGCAAATTTCAATTTTATATAAAAAAGTTGTAGTTTTTAAAAATGATCAAATATCCATTGATGAAATTAAAAAGCTAGAACCAAAGGCAATAATAATTTCACCTGGTCCAGGAAGGCCAGAGAATAATGGAATTATATTGGAGTTAATAAATAAATTAAAGGGACAATGTCCAATTTTGGGAGTATGTCTTGGAATGCAGGCGATTGGAAAAGTTTTTGGTTCAGATATTGTAAAAGCTAATCAAATTAAGCATGGAAAAACTTCAGAGATAAAATGCGAAAAATCTAAGCTATTTATTAATATTCCAAATAAATTTAATGTGATGAGATATCACTCTTTAATTATTGACAAATCTTCAATATCAAAAGATTTAAAAATTATTGCAGAGGATGAAAAGGGAGAAATAATGGGAATTGAACACAAAAAATTACCGATATTTGGGGTGCAATTTCATCCAGAATCTATTTCATCAGAATATGGGAAGAATATTTTTGAAAATTTTATAAAAGTAGTTGGAGGTTAAGATGAAAAAATATATTGAAAAAATAAGTAAAGGATTTAATTTGGAAAAAGATGAAATGATTGAAGCAATGGATAAAATTTTTTCAAAAAAAATAAATGATATTCAAATAGCTAGTTTTCTAATCGCCCTTAAAACAAAAGGAGAGTCAATAGAAGAAATTTTGGGTGCAGCAGAATATTTAAAAAGTAAAAGTATAAAAGTTAATGCAAAAGAAAATGGGGTAGATCTTTGTGGAACTGGAGGAGATGGATTAAATACTTTTAATATATCTACACTTGCAGCGCTTATTGTTGCAAGTTGTGGAGTTTCAGTATATAAACATGGAAATAAATCAGTATCTGGGAAGTGTGGTAGTGCAGATATACTAGATAAAATGGGAGTTAATATTTTTTTAAATAGTAAAGAAATTGAAAAATGTGTTGATAAAACAAACTTTGGGTTTATATATGCACCATTATTTCATCCAATACTTAAAGAAATAGGACATATTAGAAAACAAATAGGAGTTCCAACAATTTTTAATATTTTAGGACCATTAATAAATCCAGCTAATGTAAAAATTCAATCTATTGGTGTGTATAATAAAAATTTAATTAGTAAAATGATAGAAGTTTTAAAACACCTTGGTGTTAAAAGAGCAATAGTTTTTTCAAGCGAAGAAGGTCTTGATGAAATAAGTACCTTTTCAAAAACATATGTTTCAGAGTTAGTAAATGGAAAAATAAGAGAATATATTTTAACTCCAAGTTGTTTTGGAATATCAAAACAATCTATAAAAGATTTAGAATGCAAAAAAATAGAAGACTATGAAGATAGTTTTAAAAATATTTTATTA
>Ga0193963_1001745_pt1 | contig 10586 bp, 9 predicted proteins | sample FB_6_MG_FD_140359 | JGI IMG/M metagenome (GOLD analysis project Ga0193963, IMG submission 140359) | Microbial mat bacterial communities from the Broadkill River, Lewes, Delaware, United States - FB_6_MG | ecosystem: Environmental > Aquatic > Freshwater > River > Microbial mats | place: USA...
CAAACTAAGAGAAGCCTAAGCCAAGCGCTCGCAAGCCGACTAACAACCGCAATGCTCGCAGCACACAAAACAATACGCGCAAAACACCTAGCAATCGTCGCAACGAACGCTCTGAGCGCCCTGAACGCAACGAGAAGACCAACGATCGCAATGACAAGTCCGGTGAACGTAATACGCGTAAGCCTAGCGAAAACCGTGACCGTAACGAAAGTCGTGAAAAGCCTGAAGTGCGAAATACCCGCAGCCGAAATACTAAGCGCGATAACGACAAGCGTGAAGATAAGCGCGATAACGATCGTCAAAATAAGAAACCTGAAGCACAAGCAGGCAATTCAAATGATGACAATCAAGAAAAAGCACCTCGCAGACCACGCAATAACGGTCAGCGTCGCCGCAATCGCCCAGAACGCAATCGCAATACTGACGAATCTGTAAAGAATGAAGCCGTCACTCATGCCGAGCAATCCAGTAAGCCAGTTGATGTTAAGGTAGAAGCCCCGGCTACTAACAAGCCTGCTGAAGCTAAAACGGATACTAAAACAGACGTTAAGGCCGAACCGAAGCAAGAAACCGCTGGTGAAAAAGCAAAGCCTTGGGCTGCTCATGAAGAGAAGCCTGAAGCTGCGATTAAAGCCGATGATAAGCCGACGCCTAAGAAAGAGAGCGCTAAAGCAGAAGCGCCAAAGGTAGAAACACCTAAAGTTGAAGCCGCTAAAGAAGCTCCTGTTAAAGTTGAAGCCCCCAAGGCAGAAATACCTAAAGCTGAAGTAGCTAAAGAAGTTCCTGTTAAAGCTGAAACACCCAAGGCAGAAATACCTAAAGTTGAAGTAGCTAAAGAAGCTCCTGTTAAAGTTGAAGCACCCAAGGCAGAAACGCCTAAGGCTGAAGCAACTAAAGAAGCTTCTAAGCAAGAAGCGCCTGCTAAATCAGAAGCGGCTGCCCCACGTCGTCGTCGCCAGCCAGTACGTGCTGCCAATGATCCGCGCAGCAAGCGCAATCAAGCTGAAGCAGATAGCAGTCAAAACGACCAATAATATTGGTTGCTAAAAAGAAGCATAAAAAAGGCTGCCTAATTAGGCAGCCTTTTTTATGCTTAGTCGTTTATTACAAAGCATCGATACACACTACTAGCTTGGCATCTTCAACGCTGTTGGGGAAACAATAACGCCATTATTATCAGCATAAACATATTCGCCAGGAACAAACGTAACGCCACCAAATTTAACAGGTACATCAACATCACCCAAGCCGCGCTTATCCGTCTTCAATGGATTCGTTGCCAAAGCCTGCACACCTAAATCCGTCTGCATAATCACATCAACATCACGAATGCAGCCATAGATAACCAATCCTTCCCAGCCATTGGCAACCGCTTTATCGGCTAGCATGTCGCCTAATAGCGCGTGACGTAAAGAACCACCGCCATCAACAACCATAACCTTACCCGTACCATCGGTATCAACCAGTTCTTTTACTTTAGAATTGTCTTCATGGCATTTGACCGTAACAATTTTGCCACCAAAGCTGTCTTTACCGCCAAAGTTACTGAACATAGGCTCAACAACCTGTACTAGCTCTGGATACTCATCGCATAAATCTGGGGTAATATATTGTGTCATTTTGAATCCTATTGATTTTCAAATACTAAATTAATAATCTGCTTAATACTAAGCAGCGATTGGCTTGATCTCAGCAAGCCACTGACTTAACTCTGGCCAAACCTCAGCCGCCGCTTCTTTACTTACAACCATATCGACATGGCCAAAATCACGACTGTAACCTTGGTCTTTAGCCAATATTTTAAACTGTTTATTTTCAGAACCGCAAAGCTCAAAGAAACGCTGACAATATTTAACAGGATCTGATTGATCATTCTGCCCAACCATCGCCAACAAAGGTAAATCAAGACCCTGCCACTTTGCCAGTAGCGAAGTCTTATTACTGCTGAAGCGCCAGCCACCAAATAGACCTAACCAGCGCAAATATTCTTTGGCGATACCCGCAGGTTCATTTTCAGGCCCAATCTTAAGCTTTCGCCCATCCATCTCAGCTTTAAAATTAAAATATAAAGATCCCATAGATGATACAAAAGGAATTTGAAGAAACCAGCGCCTACGAACAATCTGAGTGCCCAATAAAGCAATGCCTGCTACCTGCATCTCTGGCAAAGCACCGGATGCAACCGCGGTAGAAATCAATACTCCACCCATAGAGTGCCCCATCCAAACAGGCTTAAGGCCCGTTTTTTCGATGACAAACTCATTGACTGCAGGAACATCGCTTAAGGCATATTTCTCTAAGCTATTTTCTTTATAAGCCAAGTTGCGTGGCGACAAACCATGGCCCCGCATTTCCATAATCCAAACATCAAAACCTGAATCAACCAAGTAGCGCGCAAGACCAATCCCTTGCGACGACAACCAAAAACCACGATTAGTAAAGCTACCATGAACCAATACAACGGGCTGCTTGCCTTTATTGGATTGGCCATAAATACCAATATGACTTAGGGCGACCTGAACACTCGGGTCAGCATCTCGGCCATGCTTAACCAAATAAACGTCATCGGTTAAATCGCCAATGACGTCTGCTTTAAATAAAGTGACCGGGAAAAACTTGCTACTACTTTTCATTAATTGGTTTTATCCGCTAAAAAGAACCAAGTATCTAGAACAGAATCGGGATTAAGTGAAACACTATCAATCCCCTGCTCCATCAACCACTTAGCAAAATCGGGATAATCCGATGGCCCTTGGCCACAAATACCAATGTATTTATCCGCTTTTTTACACGCCTGGATGGCGTTCATTAATAATATTTTAATGGCTTCATTACGCTCATCAAACAAGTGCGCAATAATACCAGAATCACGATCAAGACCTAGCGTCAGCTGGGTTAAATCGTTTGAACCTACCGAGAAGCCATCAAAGTGCTCTAAAAACTGCTCAGCTAAAATAGCGTTAGCAGGAAGCTCACACATCATAATCAAACGCAAACCGTTTTCGCCACGAACAAGACCGTTCTCTGCCAGTAACTGAACCACCTGACGCGCTTCGTCGACCGTACGCACAAACGGCACCATAATTTCAACATTAGTAAAGCCCATTTCGTCACGGACTTTTTTCATTGCGCGACACTCAAGCTCAAAGCAATCACGGAATTGATCCGATATATAACGAGAAGCACCTCGGAAACCTAACATGGGGTTTTCTTCTTCAGGCTCATACAAACGACCGCCAATTAAGTTGGCGTATTCATTTGATTTAAAGTCAGAAAGACGAACAATCACTTTTTTACCGTAGAAAGCAGCGGCTAATGTAGAAATACCCTCAACCAGCTTTTCAACATAAAAATCGACTGGACTGGCATAACCGGAAATACGGCGTTCAACAGTGAACTTCACCTCTTCAGGTAAAGTATCAAAATTCAATAAGGCTTTCGGATGCACCCCAATCATACGATTAATGATGAATTCTAAACGAGCCAAACCGACACCGGCATTGGGCAAAGATTGGAAATCAAAAGCACGATCTGGATTACCGACATTCATCATCACATTGAACGGCAGATCGGGCATGGACTCGACGGAATTGGTTTTAATATCAAATGACAATCCACCTTGATATACAAAGCCGGTATCACCTTCCGCACAAGAAACCGTCACCTCTTGGCCATCTTGTAAAACACGGGTCGCATCTTCACACCCAACAATCGCTGGAATACCCAGTTCACGAGCAATAATGGCCGCGTGACAGGTACGACCACCTCTATTCGTGACAATCGCGGCAGAGCGCTTCATGACAGGCTCCCAATCAGGATCCGTCATATCCGCAACCAAAACATCTCCTGGCTGGACTTGATCCATATCGGCAATGTCTTTGATAACGCGAACCTTACCTTTGCCAATACGATGGCCAATACTGCGCCCTTCAACCAAAACCTTACCTGTTTCTTTCAACAAATAACGTTCCATAACATTTTTATCGACACGGCTTTTTACGGTTTCAGGACGTGCCTGAACCACATACAGCTTGCCATCATCCGCATCTTTAGCCCACTCAATATCCATTGGACGCTTATAATGCTGTTCAATAATCACCGCCTGTCGAGCAAGCTCGGTAACTTCCGCATCCGAAATTGAGAATAAGCGACGCTCTTCACGATCGACTCGCTTAGTAACAACCGACTTGCCCGCCACACCTTCGTCACCATAAATCATCTTAAGGGCCTTCGCCCCCAAATTACGGCGTAAAATCGAAGGACGACCCGCAGCCAAGGTCTCTTTATGAACATAAAACTCATCAGGATTTACCGCACCCTGAACAATACTTTCACCCAAACCATAAGAGGAGGTAATAAAGACAACGTCTTCAAAACCCGATTCGGTATCCATGGTAAACATAACACCAGACGACGCGGTTTCGCTGCGCACCATACGCTGAATACCAACAGATAACGCGACCTTATTATGATCAAAACCATGATGATCTCGATAAGCGATGGCTCGGTCATTAAACAGCGACGCAAATACGTCTTTCATGGCATCAAAAACAGCATCAATACCAATAATGTTTAGATGGGTTTCTTGCTGACCCGCAAAAGAGGCATCAGGTAAATCTTCCGCGGTTGCAGAAGAACGCACAGCAACCGCTAATTCAAGATCACCTTGCTGCAACTCAATAAAATCTTTTCGCACATCAGCTGCAAGATCTTCAGGAAATGGCGCATCCATAATCCACTGGCGGATCTCAGCACCCGCGCTTGTCAGTGCAGAAACATCTTCAACATCAAGGCCTGACAAACGCTGGTTAATTTTTTCGGCTAAATTTTGATGCGATAAAAATTTCACATAAGCTTCTGCGGTTGTCGCAAAACCATTCGGCACTAAAACCTGCAAAGCGGATAAATTACTGATCATCTCGCCTAGCGATGCGTTCTTGCCTCCAACTTTATCCACATCATTGATCGATACTTGATCAAACCAAAGCGTATTTTGTGTCAAAGCCCTTCTCCTATGATAAATACTGACATATATTGGCTGCTTACTAATATAATCGTGCAATTTACATTTTACCACCAAGTTGGGTTTATGAAACGTTACGCTTTTTTTATTTCTGATGGCACAGGCATTACTGCTGAAACTTTAGGCAATAGCCTACTCTCACAATTCGAAAGCATTCAATTTGAGCGTATTACTATGCCCTATATTGATAGCGAAGAAAAAGCTTTCGCCGCCGTTCAAGAAATCAACAAGGCTCAAGTAGAGTCCGGTCAAACAGCCATCGTGATCGATACTGTTGTCGACAAAAATATTCGCAAAGTGATTGATGGCGCACAGGCTTTTAAAGTCGATATTTTTTCCACCTTCTTAGCTCCCCTCGAAAGTGAGCTGGGCGAAAAGTCTTCTTATACCGTAGGCAAGTCGCATCAAAGTGCTTTAAGTGATAGCTACGTCGCCCGCATTGACGCCATCAACTACGCCCTCGATAACGACGACGGTACTCGCACTCGCTATTATGACGAAGCAGACATCATTTTGGTCGGCGTTTCACGCAGTGGTAAAACGCCAAGCTGTTTGTATATGGCGATGCAGTTCGGAATTAAAGCGGCAAACTACCCTCTCACCGAAGATGACATGGAAGAGCTGACATTACCGGAATGCTTGAAAGATCGAAAAGAGAAACTGTTTGGTTTAACCATTGATCCAGATCGTTTATCAGCCATTCGTAATGAAAGGCGGGCAAACAGCCGTTACGCATCTTTAAAACAGTGTTATCACGAAGTGGATGAGGTCGAAATGCTATTCGAGAAAAATAACATTCCTTATTTAGCAACAACCGATGCATCCGTTGAAGAAATATCAACTCGCATCATGGCCGCAGCAAAACTGCAGCGTCGACTAAACTAGTGCCTCCACAGTCATTAGTTTATCGTTAACTATGCCAGATATTGATTAAATAAATGCGCAATTACCTTAGGTCGAACATAGACCAAACTGTGGTCGACATTGGGTATTGTTTCGATATGCCATTGCGGCTGAAAGTATTGAATATTTTCTTGAGCATGAATTAAGCCAGAACTTGATAAACCACCTACAATTCCTATCCCAGGCGGGATCGATCGCATCAAAGAATGAAGCCTATGCTGATCAAGCTGTTCTGCGTATGTTGAAACGGCGATCAGTGCATTTGCAAACCCATGCGGCCGCTGCTGTAAACGCTGAATCGCTAATAGATCAACTTTTTCATTGCTTTTACGCTTAGGCGAAACCAGATCTAAGAAATCGATAAAGTATTGCGGGTTATCGGCATCGGATTTTATATTGGAAGCAATCGGCGTAAATGCTCGACGAAAACTGATTGCGGTCTGTAAAGACTGATCATTAAATAAAGCTGGCTCAATCAAGCATAAGCGGCCAATATTAAAATCAGGCAAGGCTTCATGATTTAACTCTAGCGCCACCAAGCCTCCTAAAGAGTACCCAACTAAATCAAACTCACACCAATCATGATGACGCAATAACGAAAATAACGTCTTGCAAATATCTTCAATAGTGAATTCTCTAGCATCTTCTAGATCGTAATAGCTGTCACCCATGCCCAATAAATCAGGGACTAATATTTCATCCCAATGATGCAAATAATTAACAATAAACGTCCATGTTAATTCACCCGCGACCCCAGCACCATGAAGTAATAATAAACGTCTTTTTTTATTTGAGGCATATTCATTATCAGATGAAGTAAGTTCTGCAGGGACTTTTTTAAATAAGGTATAAGCGACTTGAGCACCTGCAACATTAAGCAGCAGTCTTTGCTTAATCATTCGCTTGACCCAAAGAAAGCGACAAAGAATAACTGCGCGTAGCATCCATACTTTGTTGATTAGCAAAAATAATTAAATACTCAATTTCAGGATCAGACAATTCAATCATCACCTTATTGTAAGCCAAGTCTTTCCACGTTTGCTCTACAAAAATCCCAGACAGCTCACTTGCCAAATGAATCGGCTGAAATAGTGAATTGAGTGCAACCACCTCAAACGTTGTATCTTGCGTTAACTTAAAGCCTTTAATAAATACGATGCTGCTTTCAATACCCTCCGTTATAAAATAACCAGCAGGAACCAAACCTCGCTGTGTTTTATACAATACAGAGTCACTATTAATTTTTTGTGTGATTGACCCATCAGGATTCAAAACTTGCTTAAACGCTTTCTTATAATCACTGCAGCACACCCCTTCTGAGATTTTTTTAGGCAGCCTAAAAGGTGGGGCAAAAACAGCATCATAAACAATTTCGGTAGCACTAAACTCAACCACAACGTCAGGCTTAGGGCTATTTCGAAGAGTACCGTCAGCATCTCTCCAAGTATAAAAAGGTTTATCAGTACTGGATTTTATTTGTTGCTGCAGCTCCTCTTCTGTTTTGAAATCTTTATATTCTTCTGGAGTGTTTGCACTGCCTGAGGTGTTTGAATCCTGAGAATCAGACTCTACTTTAGATTTATTCGCAGGCTCATCTTCTGTTGTGACAAGGGTATTATGAACAATACCATTTGCATCAACCCACGTATAATAAGAAGGCTCTGCCAGAGATGGCAAAGCCATCAATACCAGCAAGCTTGCTAGTATTGATTTAGCTAAATAAGACATTAGAACTTCGTGCGGTAAGATATGCCCACGGAGCCAATGGTCAGCTTGGTTTTCACATCCAAACCTGGATACGCATTTGTTACAGTACACGTTAAACAATTCCTGTTAATCGAATCACTTGAGTTTGAAAAAATACCCGCATCACTATTTTCTTGAGAGTCAGCAAGAATCGTTTCTTTAGATTCCAAAAAAGCAATTGAGAAATCAACAACACTGTCCTTATCCCACTGATACCCCATTCCCATGGAATACATAGTAGCATAACCTAACGGCGCCATAATACTGCGTCTATCATCAGGAATAGAGGTTTCACGAGGCTCGTAACCTGCGCGTAATTGTACGCGGCTATTTAAGTCATAAGCAAAACCAAATGAATGACTCCAAACACTTTTAAAACCCAGCGGTTGTGTTAGCGTACGATCGGTTACCAATCCTGGGGCCATAATTTTAGCCGCACTTAAAAAACTTACTGGGCGATCAAATTCCAAAACCAGATTATTCCATTTGTCATAATCTGTCCAACCTAGATCGTAGTTAAACTGGAAGTCATCGAAAAATCGTAATTTGATACCCGTTTGAAAATGCTGGGGGAATACCTGCTCAGCAGAAACCAAACCCGTTTCTTTTTTAATACCAGAAGGCAGTTGAAAAATGGCACCGCCAATCGCACCAAAAATAGTTGACTGAAATTTTCTGAAAAAATTGGCAAAGTCATCGGTATACTCTAATTCATAAGTACCTTTTAAGTTTACTTTTGAACCACTTTGATAAGTAGCACCCCAAGCAAACCATTCTTTAGGTTCCCAAAGAAATCCCAAGTTAAAAGAGGGCGACAAAGTCTCAGACATTTCTAAACTCAGAGTACCAATATCGTCATAAGGACCGATATTACCACCACATAAGGCGATTAATGGCACAAGCGGGTCATTCCCCGTGGGCTCACCCGTTTCTAGATCAAAGCAGCCAAACGCATCTTGCAACTGCTCACCTACTGCAATCAGAATATTCGGTGCACGAAGATCTTGCTCTAACGCAACCGCATGGTGATTAAAAAGAAAACTCGCCCCTACTGCAAACTCATCCGTAACCTTATAACCAAACGATGGGGAAAGATAAGCGAAACGTTGCATGGATACTTTCTTAGCTTGATAACGACCTGGGTCGTCATCTGCTTTCGCAAAGCCTGCAACCATAGGTGCATAAACCGCATTTGCAAAAGTGAAGCGAGAGCCTTCAGGCTGAATCGACAAACCCGCGGTCGGCACACTTAATATCGGCAGGAAATCCATCGGCAATATACCGTGCCCTGGTATATAAGCAGCGGCGCTTGCTTTGCCCTTCTCACCCGCAACAGGATCTTTACTAATATCCAATAGCTGGCCATTACCATTGTAATCATCAGGCACTTGAAAATCATAGCTCGCTTCCAGATAAATATTTTGTATTGAAAACTGAACCTGACGACCTTCTAACTTTGTTAGACCCGCTGGGTTAAAGTGAATACTCATAATGCCAACAGGATCTGCCGTTACTGCATTTCCCATGGACATCGCTTTAGTATCAATAAATAAATTTGTTGCTAATTGCGCATGACTATTTGCCGCTACAAACCCCAAGGTCAATAGTGCTAGCCTTTTATACATCGCAATATTCATGTCACTCTCCTTACTGCGATGTTACAAACTAGGTTTAACGCCTTCGATATCAATCGGCATAGAGAAACCAACAAGAAAGTCAGGGGCTGATTCCGTCATACCAAAACCGATATTAATATTGGTAATTGTTTTTGGCGAAACACGCACACCCAAAGCAAAGTTCATTAAGCCAGTCACCTGACTACCGACCGTACTTTCGACGGTTTCTCTGCCACGCTGTAGAACAAATCTTGTTTCATCATTGTAAGATGCTTGAAAAGAAACACTCAAGGAAACGTCATAAGAAAGTGAATAGGCAAAGCCCATAGAACCCGAAATAGACGATCCAGGATGGACCTCCTTCAAGACAGATCCTTCACGAACTTGATTTAAATCTGTTTCCGCGAAGTTATAGCCATAAGTGCCCGACCCAAAAAGAACAACAGGGTCCAATACTTTTGACACACTTGCGCCACCACTAATACTGTAATAACCGGAACCACTCGCAAGGTGTTTATTGTTATCAATTTCGTAAGGGCTATCCCCTGTTTTTAGCTTAACGGAACCAAATAAAGTTTTGCTAATCGTACCGGGAACAATACCCCATGGCTGCCAACGAACCGTTCCGCTTAAATCACCTACTGAAAAGTTAGTGATATCCGCTTCACTATCAAACTTAGCGATCAATGGAATTCGGCCACCAATCGTGACGTTGTCCATCAAGCCATAGTCCAATGCAAAAGAATTAGTAAACGTATGAGTTGCAGAAGGATTAACATCAGCACTTAAAATATTTGAGGAGCCTGTCACCTCGCCATTTTCATTCAACTGAGGCTCAATAATTAATCCCAAACGTTGATCGCCGTAGTAGCTATAATCAAACGAATAATTAAGACCAACACCCCCTTTCTTAAGCAATGAATAGCTGGTTTCAGCTGCTTCAAATACTTCTTCAAGCGCCTTTTCCGTATCGGCATCTGACTCTTGTTTGGTTAAAGCGTCTCGTGCCTGAGAAACATCTGCGGCCTGAACCAAAGAAGCACCCGTTGTACTAAGAGCGATCAATAATAATGATGAATGCAGCTTAATCCCCATTGGAATCCCTATCTTTTATAAGTTCTTATTTTATTTTTTTTATAAAACGAATTAGTCAATTAATTACGTTTGTAACGAAGCGTCTTTTCGATTCTTGGAACTTTGCCGTCAACAATGTCGGACTGAGTCCAATAAATCGCATTATACTTATCAGGATTATCCTGGCTGTAATAACTATTTTTGTCCGTCGAATAGGTTTCACG
>Ga0193963_1001746_pt1 | contig 10584 bp, 12 predicted proteins | sample FB_6_MG_FD_140359 | JGI IMG/M metagenome (GOLD analysis project Ga0193963, IMG submission 140359) | Microbial mat bacterial communities from the Broadkill River, Lewes, Delaware, United States - FB_6_MG | ecosystem: Environmental > Aquatic > Freshwater > River > Microbial mats | place: USA...
CCAGCATCTACAATAATATCTTTGAAAATTTGGAAAGAAGTTGTTCCTATTCCCTTGGCTTTACTTCCACTTGCTCCAAGTATTTTTATAAAGTTCATTAAAATCCTTTTTATTAAGGATAATTATATCAAAAGAGAGTTTGAATTAGTATTATTTAAAGTTATATATTATTTTTGAGTTGGAAGTTTTTCTTTTAACCAATCGAATTGGAATCCATATTTTACATTATAAATATCGTTAAAACCTTGCTCTGCAAGTAGATTGCTAGCAAGTTTTGTTCTTGAACCACTTCTACAAATTAAGATTATTTTTTTTGATAAATTTTTATTTGATACTTCATGAATTTCTCTTAAAAAAGATTTATTAAATACTCTTTTTCCTTTTTTTGCATAAAAAATAGGAATATTAATAGAGCTTTTTGCTCTTAATTCTTTGAATTCTGCTTTTGTTCTAACATCAATAAGTAATGCTCCATCTTCTTGCATTTTATATGCCAGCTTAGCTGAAATATCATCTTTATAAAGTTTTGCAGTATTGTAATTTATTTGAGCATTTAAAAAAGTACTTAAAGCTAAAATAAGATAGATTAAAAAAGTTTTTTTCATAGTTTACCTTTTATTTTGAATCATTAATTGTAAAGTCATCATAAGGATCCATATGAATATTGATTATCCAATCTCTATTTTTATCTAGGTCTTCTATTTCTTGTTCGATTTTATCACTAACTCTATGTGCATCCATTAATGTAATAATACAATCAAAAACTAAATGAACTTCTACAAAAGTTTGATGACCAGCTTCTCTTGTTTTTAAAAGATGATGAGTATTTACTTTTTCTTTACTTTTTATAATATCTTCTATTTTCTCTACAATATCATGCTCAACTGCACGATCAAGTAGTACTAATACACCATCATGAATTAATTCATAAGAAGAGTAAATAATATATAATGCAATTCCACTTCCAACTAGAACATCAATTATTTCATAGCCTGTTAAGTGAACTAAAACCAATGATGTTAATACAGCAACATTTGAGTATACATCAGTTTTATAATGTAAAGCATCTGCTTTTATAACCATAGAGTTTGTTTTTTTAGCAACTTTGTTTAAGTAAATTACTAAAGAAATAGTTATTATTAAAGATATAATCATAACTGTAATAGATGTTCCCATATATTGTGAGATTTCACCATTAATTGCTTTTTTGATTGCTTGATAAAGTAAAAATAAACCAGAAATTGTAATTATAGTACCTTCAATAACTGAAGCCAAGGCTTCAATTTTTCCACGTCCATAATTAAACTCTTTGTCTGCTGGTTTTTCTGAATTCGATATTGCAAAATAGTTAAAAAGTGAAACAAACATGTCAAGAACTGAATCAATTGCTGAAGCTAAAACAGCAACTGATCCACTAGCTATTCCTATAACAAGTTTCATAATAGTAAGAAGTGCCGCAACTGAACTTGATACGACTGTAGCTTTTTTTTGAAGAGTCATAATTATTTACTTTCTACAAACTCTTTGATTCTTTTAATACCTTCTTCAATTGTTGCTAGATCTGTAGCAAAAGAAAATCTAATATATCCTTCTGTTCCAAATGCTAAACCAGGTACTAAAGCAACACCTTTTTTGTCCAATAAATCTGCACAAAATTGAACTGAATCAGAAGTTACACCTTGAATATTTACAAATAAGTAAAATGCACCATCAGGATTAATACAAGTAAGACCATCAATGTTATTAAATGATTTTACAGCAATATTTCTTCTTTTTTCAAATTCCGTTCTCATTACTTCTATCATATCATCCGCTTCACCTTCAAGTGCAGAAATAGCTGCATATTGAGTGATTGAATTTACATTTGAAGTTACTTGACCTTGAAGTTTTGTCATGGCTTTTACAAGTTCTGTTTTAGGTGTTGCTAAATAACCAAATCTCCATCCTGTCATTGCAACTGATTTACTAATACCATTAATTGTAACAGTTCTCATATACATATCGTCAGATACTTCAGCAGCAGCTGTAAACTTCTTCCCATCGTACATGATCTTTTCATACATTTCATCTGAAAATACTAAAATATCTGTACCTTCAAGTACTTTTCCAATAGCTGTTAACTCTTCTTTTGTATAAACAGCACCAGTTGGATTAGAAGGAGTGTTTAATAAAAGAATTTTTGTTTTAGAAGTAATTGCTTTTTGTACTTGTTGTGCAGTTACTTTAAAACCTGTTGTATCATCTGTTTCAATAATAACAGGAACTCCATCAGAGAACTTTACTTGTTCTGGATAAGTTACCCAATATGGAGCTGGAATAATAACTTCATCACCTTTTTCAATTAATACTTGAAAAAGATTAAATAATGAGTGCTTAGCTCCATTACTAATGATAATGTTTTCTAATTTATATTCTATATTGTGATCTCTTTTTAACTTATTAATGATTGATTGCTTAGTTTCGGTAATACCTTCTACGGCTGTATATTTTGTATGTCCATCAATAATAGCTTGAATAGCAGCTTGTTTAATTACTTCTGGAGTATTAAAGTCAGGTTCTCCTGCACTAAAACTTAATATGTCTTTACCTTGAGCTTTCAGCTCTCTTGCTTGGGCAGTAATTGCCATAGTAACCGATGTAGATAGGTTTTCCATTCTGTTTGCAATTTTCATTAAGATGTTTCCTCTTATATAATCTGTGTTATATTTCTATGATATAATACGTGATTATAACAAAAATAATCTTAAGGAAAAGTTTGGAATTTAACTATAATCTTGATTCTTTGGCACTTACTGTTAAGTTAGAAAACAAAAAACATATAAAACATTGTTATTTGAGAGTAGTTGATAGTAAAGTTCACATAAAAGCTAATATTTATTTCTCAAAACAAGATGCATATGAATTAATAGAGAAAAAAAAGAATTGGATACTTGAAATTTTAGAGCAATCAAAGAAAAATAGTTTTGAGGATGATGAATTTTTATATTTTGGTGAAGTAAAAAAACTAAAAGATTTTAAGATAAAAAATCTAGATAATTTTTATAAAGAAGAGATAAAAATTATAATTCCACCTTTAGTAGAAAAGTATTCAAAGCTAATGAAACTTTATCCAAACTCGATAAATTATAGAAAAAACAAAAGAACATGGGGCTCGTGTAATTATAAAAATGATTTAAAGTTTAATACTCAACTTTGTAAGTTTCCTATGTTTATAGCTGAATATGTAGTAATTCATGAATTAGCTCATATAAAACATAAAAATCATTCAAAAGAGTTTTGGGCTTTAGTTAGAGAATTTTGTTCTGATTATAAGCAAAGAGAAAAAATTTTTAAGACTCTTTTATAATATTTCTAATATTTTCAAACTTTTGATGAATTTTTTCATCATTTGCCTTATTGAAAAAGACACCTTTTGCTCTTTCTTTATATAAAGGTTCTACTTTAATAATCTTTTCTTTTTTTTCTATTTTGTTTGAAATGAAAAAAGCTATATCTGTAACATTTTCAAAGTTTGCTATTTTTAATAATGATTTTATATCTGCTTTGTTATACTCAAATTCCATTTTATAAACAGGATGAGTTAATACAAAATATAAAGTTTTGCCTTTTATATAGGCAAATTTAACTCCTTTTTTTAATTTTAAAGGAAGTACTTCTATAAATTTTTCAATTGTAGAAGAGGTATTGATTTTTCTGAATTCAGGATTTTTTTTAAGATGACTAAGTATTTCATTCAATTTTTTCATACGCTTATTATAGCAGGTTTTATATTATCTTTTAATGGTTGTGGATACAAAGGTGATCCCGTTTATATACAAGACAAACCTACACAAAGTAAAGTAAATAAAGAAGCTAATAAATAATATGGTGTACGATTATATAATAATAGGTACTGGAATTGCAGGTTTAAATGCTGCAAGACTAATCCCTAAAGATAAAAAAGTTTTAGTATTATGCAAAAAATCTCCATGGGATTGTAATACTTTTTGGGCACAAGGTGGAATTGCAACTGCTGTTGATGAAGCAGACGTTCCTGTACATATCCAAGATACACTTACTGCTGGTGTAAACTATAATGATAAAAAAGCAGTTGAACTGTTAAGTCAGAAATCATTTAAAGCTGTTAGAAACTTAATTGATTCTGGTTTAAAGTTTGATTTAAATGCTAAAGGTGAATTAGCATTTACAAAAGAGGCAGCACATAGTAGAAATAGAATTCTTCATGCCGATGGAGATGCTACTGGACGAATGATTCATCTTTTTTTATTGCAAGAATGTAAACACGAGATTGTAACAAATGCTGTAGTAAATGATTTACTTATTGAAGACAATATTTGTTATGGTGTCCAGTTTTTTACAAGTGAAACTGAACAAAGAGTAGTTTACGCACACAACACTATAATTGCAAGTGGAGGAATTGGCTCGCTTTATAGATATCATACAAATTCAACAGCAATTGCAGGTGAAATGCAAGGACTTATTTCTCATAAAGGATTAAGTCTAAAAGATATGGAAATGATGCAATTTCATCCAACAGTTGTAAAAGGTACTCACTTTGCTAGAAAGCCTTTGCTTTCAGAAGCTTTAAGAGGTGAGGGTGCTCATATTGTTGATGAAAATGGCTACAGATTTTTAAAAGAGTATCATGAAGACGAAGAATTAGCTCCACGTGATGTCGTATCTCGTTCTATTTTTGATTATCATAAAAAAACTGGTTTAGGTGTTTTTTTATCTTTTGAAATGTTTGAAAAAGAACATTTTCAAAAAAGATTTCCAAATATTTATGCTAATTTGAAAGACATCGGCTATGATTTACCATCTCAAAGAGTTCCTATTTCTCCTGCTTTTCATTATGCAATGGGTGGAATTGAAACTACACTTGATGCAAAAGTTAAAGGTATGAAAAACTTATATGCAGTAGGGGAAGTTGCTTGTACAGGAGTTCATGGTGCTAATAGGCTAGCTTCAAATTCTTTACTAGAAGGTTTAGTATTTTCTCAGATAGCAGTTGAAGATTCATTAGAAAATATTTTTAAAATATCACAAGAAAATTATACAAAAAGTATAAAATCATATATCAGAAATCAAAAGATTGATAAAGATATTAAAAACAATCTTAGAAAGATTATGTGGAAGACAGTAGCAATTGTAAGAGAACCAAAAGAATTAGAAAAATCTTTACATCAAATTAATGATTATTTGAAGCAAGATGTAGGAAGATTATTATTTTTAAGGCTACTTACGGCAAAATCTATTTTGGAAACAGCGTTAAAGCGTAGGGAATCACTTGGCGCACATTATATCAAGGAGAATTAATGATAAAATTATTAATGGCATTACTGGTATCATCAGTTTCGTTATTTGCAAGTTCTGCAAGTACTGGAACAATACCAGATATTACTATGACATGGGTTGGGTTCGCATGTTTATTTATTTTTGTAATAGGGTATTACTTTGTTGCAGCAGAAGAAAAATATGAGATAGATAAAGCAAAACCAGCTTTATTTATAGGTACTTTTATGTTTATGTTAGTAGCTATTTACTACTCACTAAATCACATGGATATGGGCCTTGTTCACACACAAGCACAACATTTAATTTTAGAGATTGCTGAAATATTCTTCTTCTTATTTGTTGCTATGACATATATTGAATCATTAATTCACATGAGTGTTTTTGATGCATTAAAATATAAACTAATCTCAAAAGGTATGACATATAGAAAACTATTCTGGGTTACTGGTTTCTTAGCATTCTTTATCTCTCCAATTGCAGATAACTTAACAACAGCTCTTATTTTATCAACAGTATTAATTACTATTGAAAAGAAAAGATTAGATTTCTTAGTACCAGGTGCTATTAATATTGTTGTTTCAGCTAATGCTGGTGGTGCATGGTCTCCATTTGGTGATATTACTACACTTATGGCATGGACAGCAGGAAAAGGTGCATTTACTGATTTCTTATTCTTATTCCCAGCTTCAATTCTTGGTTACTTAGCAACAGCTATTATTCTTTCTAGATTCGTTCCTAATGAAGTACCAGAATTTGATGTGACTACAGAAGTTAAACCTGTAATGGCTGAAGGTGCAAAAGTTGTAATGTTCTTAGGTGTATTTACAATTTTCTGTGCAGTTATGTCTCATCAAGTATTACATCTTCCAGCAATGTGGGGTATGATGTTTGGTTTATCATTACTAAAAATTTATTCATATGGCTTAAAAAGAAAATATGGTGTGGATCACTTTAATATTTTCCATTCAATGGCAAAAATTGAAAATAATACATTAATGTTCTTCTTTGGTATTCTTGCAGCTGTAGGTGCATTATACTTTATTGGTTGGTTAGCATTAGCAGCAGTTGTTTACGACCCTTCAGTATTAGGACCAACTTGGTCAAATATAGGTGTTGGTTTCCTTTCAGCGATTGTAGATAACGTTCCTGTTATGTCTGCAGTTTTAAAAGCTAGTCCAGAAATGGGACTTGATCAATGGATGCTTGTAACTCTTACAGCTGGTGTTGGTGGATCTATGATTTCATTTGGATCTGCAGCTGGTGTTGGTGTTATGGGTAAATTACATGGTATTTATACATTTGGTGCACATATGAAATATGCTTGGACTATTGTAATTGGATACTTTGTATCTATTGCAGTTTGGTATTTACAATATCAAGTTTTAGGAATTGGACACTAGATAATAGTTTCTTTTCTAAAGAGTTTAAAAGGCTTTCAAGGTTTTCCTTGGAAGCCTTTTTTTATGTAAAAAATAAGCAGAAAAGGTATTAATTGTTTTAAACATAATTAAACAAATTTTTAGATATAATCGCAATAATTAAACGATTTAGATAAATCAAAAAGAGGATATTAAAATATGAAACATGTACCAATTATAGTATTAGATTTCGGTAGTCAATATACACAAATCATTGCTAGAAAACTTAGAGAATCAGGTGTTTATTCTGAAATAGTACCTTATTCTGAAAGTATTGAAGATATTATGGCTAGAACACCTAAAGGAATTATCCTTTCAGGTGGTCCAGCTTCTGTGTATGCTGAAGATTCATATCATCCAGATACTACAATTTTTGAATTAGGACTTCCAATTTTAGGAATTTGTTATGGAATGCAATTAATTTCACAACATTTTGGTGGTTCTGTTATTCCAGCTGATCATCATGAATATGGTAAAGCTAAGTTAAACTTTGAAAAAGAAACTCCAATTTTTAAAGATACAACTGATGGTCAAATTGTTTGGATGTCTCATGGTGATAGAGTTGAAAATATTCCAGCTGGATTTGAAAAAATTGCAACAAGTGAAAATTCTCCTTATGCTGCTATTGCAGATACTCATAGAAATATCTATGCTTTCCAATTTCATCCAGAAGTTTATCATTCAGATGAAGGAGCAAAACTTCTTAAAAACTTTGCAAAACATATTTGTGATTGCGAATCAACTTGGAATATGGGTTCTTTTGCAAAAGAACAAATTGCTAAAATAAAAGAACAAGTTGGAGACAAAAAAGTATTATGTGGTGTTTCAGGTGGTGTTGATTCATCAGTTGTTGCAACACTTTTAGCTGAAGCTATAGGTGATCAGTTAGTACCTGTATTTGTTGATAATGGACTTTTAAGAGCAAATGAAAGACCACAAGTTGAAGCTATGTTTAAAGCACGAGGAGTGCCTTTAATTACAGTTGATGCAAGTGAAGAATTCTTATCTAAATTAGCAGGTGTTACAGACCCTGAAAGAAAAAGAAAAATTATTGGTGAAACATTTATCGAAGTATTTGATAAAGAAGCTAAAAAACACGATGGTATTGAGTTTTTAGCACAAGGTACACTTTACACAGATGTTATTGAATCAGTATCTGTAAAAGGACCTTCAAAAACTATTAAATCACACCATAATGTTGGTGGTCTTCCTGATTGGATGACATTTGAATTAATTGAGCCATTAAGAGAAATATTCAAAGATGAAGTAAGACTTTTAGGACTTGAGCTTGGCCTTCCAAGTGATATGATTGGACGTCATCCTTTCCCTGGTCCTGGACTTGCTATTAGAATTATGGGTGATGTTAATTCTCCTGATTTAGAAATTTTAAGAAAAGCTGATACTATCATGTTAGACGTTCTTCATGCAACTGGGTACTATGATAAAACATGGCAAGCATTTACAGTTTTATTAAACGTAAAATCTGTTGGAGTTATGGGTGATAATAGAACTTATGATAACACTGTTTGTGTAAGAATCGTTAATGCAACAGATGGAATGACAGCAACATTTGCATATATTCCTCATGATATTTTAGAAACAATTTCAAGAAGAATTATTAATGAAGTTGATGGTATCAATAGAGTTGTTTATGATATTTCATCTAAACCACCAGCAACAATTGAGTGGGAATAATTTTTACTCATCTATTTTAAATCTTGACTTGATGTACTTCTAGTACATCTTTGTCAATCATTGATGAAATCTACGTAAAACTTGTTTAAATATATTTAGCAAGTTTGCTCTTTTGATTAACTATAAGCTTTAAGTTAGAAAGTATAGGTATTTATAAAATGGATTTTCTTACATTTAAAACTTTTATTAGCACTGAAATTTTAATAATATTTTATTATTTAGGTGCAATTTTCTTACCCTTTATTACATGGATCTTACTTAAATGGGCTATTAAACGATATAAATTAATAAATACTTCCTATGAGAATATTAAAGAATCATTGTGGAAGACACTAAGCAAAAAACAACAATTAAAATTTCTTTCTTTTTTTATTATTCTATTTATTTTTATGGAAATATTTTGGAGAATGTTATTTGAGTTTTTGATTGCTTATATGCAAATACGAGATGCTCTACTTCAAATTTAAAATAAAAATCTAATATAAGTTAATGTTATATTATCTATTTGGCTAAACAATAACTACACACAAATTTACTACTATTCTTTTATCAAAAAATAAAAGGATAATTATGAAAAAGATTTTATTAGGTTTAACACTATTTATTGGAACTATGTTTGCAGCTCCAGCAATGGCTCCACAATTTGAAGCAACAACAATCACAGGTGAAAAAGTAAGTTTAGATGGTTTTTTAAAGACTAAAAAACCAACATTAGTATATTTTACAGCATCATGGTGCCCAACTTGTGCTAAAAACTGGCCGTCAATTAACAGTGTTTATAAAACATATAAAGATAGAGTAAATTTTGTATCAATTAGTATTGACCCAACAGACACAGATGAAGTACTTACAAAATTAGCAAATAAACATGGTTTAGTTTATCCATCAGTTGCTGGTAATCCAAAAATTATGGTTGATTTTGGTGTAACTGGACAAGCTACTACAATTATGGTTAATTCAAAAGGTGAAGTTACTTTTAAAGATAGAGGTCATCTAACATTAGAGCAATATACTAAGCTTATAGATGATACATTGAGCAATGAATAGTTTTATTTACTTTTCATTTCTTCAAGGGGTATTTGCATTCTTTGCCCCTTGTGCAGTAGCACTTCTTCCAGCTTATATCGTATCTTTTATCTCTAGAAATAATGTATCAGAACAAAGTAAATTACATCTTTTGTTAAGAGGTTTAAAATTAGCATTTTTCTCAATTTTAGGTATTTTAGTGATATATGCAATTGCAAGTGGTCTAATTATTGTAGCAGCAGAGTTGATTAAAAGTTATATGAAATATGTTGCAATTTCTTTAGGAGCAATTCTTATTATTGTCGGAATTTTAATGCTTTTAGGAAAAGATTTTAGTGTAAATATTCATATGAATCAAAAGAAGCATGAAAATGAAGTTAAAGAAGCATTTTTCTTTGGAATCGCTTATGCAATTGGAGCTTTAGGGTGTTTATTTCCTTTATTCTTGGTTGTAGCAACACAAGCGTTTAGTGAACCAAATTCTGCTTTAGGTGTTAGTTATATTGTAGCTTATTTTGTAGGTATTAGTTTATTAATGCTAATTACAATTATGAGTTCAATTTTTGCAAAAGATTTTATAAGTAGAAAAATTAATTCTATTTTACCTCATATGCAAAAAATAAGTGCTGTTTTCCTTCTTGTAGCTGGAGTATACATCATTTATTATCAATCATCATTATTTTAAAAAAAGGGAAAATTTATGAATGATACAAAGCAAAAAACTTTAGAATTAGCTTATTTAATATTACGACTTACTATGGGTGTAAATATGCTTACACATGGAATTGCTAGAATGTTAAATCTTGAAGGTTTTAATACATGGATGATTGGGCAATTTAGTAAAACTATTTTACCTGAGTTTATGGTGAGCATATCATCGTATTTAATTCCTTTTGTTGAATTAATTATAGGTATTTTATTAATATTAGGATTATTTACATCTAGGACTTTACTAGTTGGTGCTTTATTAATTGTAGCATTAGTATTTGGTTCAGGTTTACAAGAAAATTGGAATATTATGTCTTCTTGTCAAGTGCAATCCAAAAATGCACCAATATGCAGTGCAAAAGTGCACCACTTTGTAACACCTATTTATTAGAAATATCTAACAATCCAGCTTCCCTTTTTTGTTTCAATCTATAGCTTTCAC
>Ga0193963_1001753_pt1 | contig 10561 bp, 6 predicted proteins | sample FB_6_MG_FD_140359 | JGI IMG/M metagenome (GOLD analysis project Ga0193963, IMG submission 140359) | Microbial mat bacterial communities from the Broadkill River, Lewes, Delaware, United States - FB_6_MG | ecosystem: Environmental > Aquatic > Freshwater > River > Microbial mats | place: USA...
ATCATCATTCAACAACAACCGTTTGCCAGCTAACCGCAACATATCCGGCACGGCAGGACGCGAGCCGGTAGCAATAATCACCCGATCAACTTCTATCAATTCACCCTCAGACGTTTCAAGCCGGTGATCCGCTACAAAACGTACTGATTGATCCAATTTATCCTGTTCCGGAATGGACCCCATCCCTTTCAGCACCTTGGCTACAAAGCGATCACGCATTTGGCGCACGCGCTCCAAGACGGCAACGCCATCGACGTGCACCTGACGTGCAGTAATCCCAAAAGTACTGGCATGCTGCATGTTCCACGCGGCATCGGCTGCGGATATCAAAAGCTTACTTGGCATACAACCAACACGCGCACATGTAGTGCCAAGCGGACCCGGATCAATCAGTAGAACCGAATCGCTATATTTACGAGCCGAACGATAGGCGGTAAGGCCCGCACTACCAGCACCGATCACAGCAATATTGACTTTGCGCATATTAAATCCTTATCAGCACTGAATACATAATATTAGATTATACTAATACATAGTATCTGCATTGATAGAGATCATATTTGGCGGTTGACGTAGTACTGCTCAGGAACATGAGACAGGGGTCATGACAACAAAGGAGGTAAGACACTAATTTATGTAGCGTACCGACAGATGACTACATTATTGAGATGACTTAGGATGGTTTTCTACTAACCAAACTCATCCTCGATGCTTCTTAAAGTTCTCTGCCTGCTCCAGAATTTCTTTATAAGCATCATCGTTGGCCACCGGCGGATAGCCATATTTGGCCAGTAACAAGATCAGTTTAACTTGCAACTCAGCTTTAATATCTTCCCGTTGGTTCCAGGCGGGGAAGCTGGCAACGCTATCAACCTCTTCCTTGGTGTGTTTCGCCAGTTCGATCATCTTATCTTCAGGGTAGGTAAAATCATATTTAACTGAGAGTGACTTTAAGATGTCGTAAAACGCTTTCTCTTCAAAGTTGATGCCCATATCGGCAAACGAGGTCATTTCGGTTTTTAGGTCATGGTACAGGTCGATAATTTCATTAGAGAAATCTTCCAGCACACTACTGACGAGTACATCGTCTTCTTTGCGTTCGTTGTATTTATCCACCAGCGCTTTAAACTTTTTAGAAAAATCGACGGCTTGCATCTTATTGGTTTTCGATACTTCGCCAATGGCTTTTTCCAACAGTTTTTGCAATAGCTTAATCTTGGTATTCGGCAGTTTAATCTTGTCGATTTTGGCTAAATAATCTTCATCAAAGATATCAATCGCGCCCTCTTCAGCGTCATTACCCAATTTGAAGATCTCTTCGACACCCTCGCTTTTAATCGCTTCGGCGATCATATCGCGCACCTTGGCGTTCATCTGCGCCGTATCCGGTGCCGCGCCTCGGGTTAACTTAAAAATAATGGAGCGGATCGCCATATAAAAGTGAATATGGTCACGCTCATCTTTACTGATCTGCTCGTTACCACAGCAAATGTCATAAGCTGCTTTTAAACGCTTGGTAATATCCATAAAGCGCTTTTCGGTTTTTTCTGTTTGCATCGCATATTCAGCAGCCCTGTTAAGGCAATTTAACTGGCCAACAGGGTCGCCGGAGAAATAGTCGGTGCTATCAAAGTGATAAAAAGCTTTGCTCAGTAGGTCTAAGTGGTTACGCACTTCAACAATAGAGGCGGCGATATCTTCAAAATTATCATCACCACTGCCGCCAAACTGTTTGAGCGCTTTGTTCATCTGGGTTTTAATGCCGATGTAATCCACCACCAGCCCTTTTTTCTTACCTTTAAATTTGCGGTTTACCCGTGAAATCGTTTGTATCAAATTATGCTGTGAGACGGGTTTATCGATATACAGGGTATCGAGAAACGGCACATCAAAGCCGGTTAACCACATATCCACTACGATGGCGATTTTAAAATTGGACTTAGCCTGCTTAAACTGGCGGTCCAGCTCTTTGCGGTCATCTTTACTGCCAAGCAGATCCCACAGCGCTTTATCATCATCTTTGTTGCGCGTCATCACCATGCGCACCCGCGCAGACGCTTTTATCTCCTTACGCTCTTTATCGCTTAAGGCTTCCCCTTTAGCGCACTCCAGCACCTCAAACCATTCGGGGCGCAAGCGTTCTAATTCCTGATACAGCTGATACGCAATTAGCCGAGAGCTACTAACAAACATCGCTTTGCCCGCCACGGTAGAACCTTCAGCAACACGATCTTCATAGTGCGCTACAAAGTCCTTGGCTAAGGCATGTATACGGTCAGGATCACCTAGAATCGCCCCCATACTGGCCATCGCTTTTTTACTGTCGTCTATCTGGTAATCGCTTGCGCCCTCTTCGGCACATTGTTGATAGTAGTCCTCAATCTCTTTGAGCTTACTGTTATCCAGAATCACTTTTGCCGCACGCCCTTCATAAACAATACGTACGGTAATCTCATCTTTAACAGACTCGTTCATGGTGTAGCTATCAACCACCGTACCAAACACATCCAAAGTGGCATCAATGGGTGTTCCGGTAAAACCGACATAGGTGGCATTCGGTAAGGAATCATGCAGATATTTAGCAAAACCGTAGGTTTTCTTAACCCCTCGGTTTTTGCCCTCAGTCACCACCGATATTTTTTGATCGAGGTTAATCTGGCTACGGTGGGCCTCATCAGAAATACAAATCACATTACAGCGATCCGTTAACAGCGCGACATCTTCCGTAAATTTATGAATCGTGGTTAAGAAAACCCCACCGCTCTGGCGGCCCTGCAACTTAGCGCGCAGGTCGGCACGGGAGGTGACCGTTTCAACCATCTGATCACCAATATAGATTTTGGCATTGGTAAACTGTTTAGAGAGTTGATCATCTAAATCAGTACGGTCGGTAATCAATACAATGGTGGGGCTGGCAAAGTCCACGCTCTTCATCAACAGGCGCGCTAAAAACTGCATGGTAAAGCTTTTACCGCAACCGGTGGCGCCAAAATAGGTGCCGCCCTTACCATCGCCAACAATCTCACCTTCACTGTTACGCCGTTTCTGATGCGCTTTAATGCTTTGGTAAAGCTTAGTAGCCGCATAATACTGCGGATAACGACAAACGATTTTGATCTCTTGATGGCTCTTATCCGGGAAATAGATAAAGTGCCGGATCACCTCACGTAAACGCTGCTGATCAAACAGCCCGTGCAGCATACTGGTGAGCGAACTTATGCCGTCCTTTTCTGCCGTCTCATTGCCGTTAACCTTACGCCAGCCATAATAAAACTCATAAGGCGCAAACAGTGTTCCCATCTTGTTGTTGACCCCATCACTGATCACACAGAGGGCGTTATAAATAAACAACTGGGGAATTGTTCGACGATAACGAGTACAGATTTGTGTATAGGCCGTATGAATGGTGGCCTCTTCACGAATAGCACTTTTAAACTCAAACAACACCAGTGGTAAGCCATTGATATATAAAATGCCATCGGGAATACTCAGGTCACCCGCACTGGCAGAAGCCACCCCTTCAATCTCTAGCTGGTTAACGATTTTAAAAAGGTTATTCGTGGTCGGCTGGGCCTGATAGCTGGCGCCTTTTTCGGCAACAATGGATAGCTGATCCACCTCATCCGCTGTAGGCACGCGCATCGCCGCAAGGTCGCTGTAATCGATCAGCTGTATGTAAATGTCTTTATCAGCAGGGTCTTCACGCTTGAGTAAAAAACCATCGCTCAGCCACTTACAAAAGGTTTTATTACTCTCATACAGATCACTCGCCGACAGCAATTCAAGCTGACGGATAATGCCATCGATCTCATTATCGGTGATACCTTCATGGGCATACTGCTTAGTCAAAAAAGCGCGTAGATCTGCGGTAATCAGTACATCGGTTGCCGCACGCGCACCGCCCGCCTCGTTACAAAGATCGCCGCCCAAAACATGGGGATAACCTTGTTCCCCTAGTAGTTGGATAATGGCACTTTCTAATTGGGCTTCGGTAAATTTCACGGCACGACATCCTGTTGTGTTTTGTCAGCGTTGTAGTCTTAGCTGTTACTTCAATGTGATTGGGTAATATTTGTTAAAGCTTAAAAATTTATCCATACCACGGACAAAATTTATCATATTCAAGCGATTACGTCGTTCGCTCGCGCGAATAGAGCGGACCCGTTCCAACAACTCACAAAAATAGTCTTTACCGAAGTAGCGACCATTTTTAAGGCGCTCATCATCCATGGCAAAGCCTTTGATGATGTATTCTTTAATTAGCGCCGTCGCCCAGATTCTAAACTGAGTGGCTTGTACCGAATTGACCCGATAGCCAACAGAGATCACCGCATCGAGGTTATAATATTTTGTGGTGGTTTTTTGTGTCTTGCCCGCTATAGCGCCATGGGCAGTGGTGTTTTCCAAAAAGGAAACAACCACTTTTTCATCTAATTCACCGCTTTCAAAAATATTTTTTAAGTGCTTCGAAATGGCAGGCACACCCACGGCAAACAGCTCTGACATTCGTTTTTGTGTCAGCCACAGGGTTTCGTTATTCAACAACACCTCTACCTTCACATCACCACTCGGGGCGGTGTAAAGTAGAAACTCAGTGCTTTGATCTTGCAGGCTGAGGGATTTATCACTCATAAGCAGCCTCAGCAGGCGGGTTGGTTTCGCTATCGAGCATCGATTCAGGCAGGCGTAGTTCACCGGAGATCAGCTTAGGGAGAAGGGTGTCTCGGAGTTTTTCTAATTTAATAGAATCATTACTGGTCATTTTATCAATATACGGCCTAGTAAGGCTGTAGAACTTGTTAATTAGTTCTACATTATCTGGCATTAGCACTAACTCGCTGGATAAAAAAGTTTTCGTTTGGAAGTTAGAAATGCCTGTACTCGTATTTTGATATTCCCACGTTTTACCATCTGCATAAATCTTCTGTAAATGAAGGCCTAACACTAAGCCAATCTCTTTATTTATAGGCCTAAATTTACGACAAAAACTTGCAGGCTCAACCGTACCACCCAATCGAACAAGTAAATTTTCTGTCATCATAATTGAGCGACCCGTTGGCTGTGTAGGACTGCCACCGGACACCTCAATAACAATATCACTATCAGACAACGACCTAGTCTTAAGTTTTTTTGGCTCAACCCATCGAGTGGGAGCAGAGCTCTGAGAGCCTGAGGCCAAATGAGGAATATCTGTTCCTCTAACTATGACTGATTCTACCGTGTGTTTGTCATCAGGTACTTCTTTTCCCCAATCACCGCCAATTGTCTGATCAAGCAGCTCACCAAAAGGCTTACTAATCCACCCCTTCGGCACCCAGCCCAGTGCTTCTGTTTCTTCAAACTCACTGGGGAATAACTGGCGCACATCATCGGGCAAGGGTTGGTGGTGAGGTTTGGCGAGTTGTTGCTGGCGGCGCTGGGCGCGAGCTTGCAGTTCCTCGGGGATAGGATTTCCCGCGGCTAAAGCGTTGTCGATCACCGGATCAAAATCCACAAACCAGCTTTTAAACAAGGCTTGCGCCATCTGCTCTAAGGTTTGGTTGGTTTGGCGGTTGAGTTGGATTTTTTGGTCAATAGACTTAAGAATCTGAACAATTTTCTTTTGTTCAAAAACATCCGGAACCCGAATATTAAAATCTGGTAGTTCCTTAAGGGCAATTCTGTCAACTGTAGCCCCATGAATAGTTCGCTTTTTAATTTCCTGCTGAAACTCAGGGCCGAGATATGCGTAAAGCAAATACTCCGGTATCACTTTAGCTCTATCTGGACGAAGTAACCCCATTCGTCGACCAAGGCAAGCTTTCACACCTGACGGCATTAAAGCGGCTTCACCTAAGCGCGTTTCATAAGAAAATAATATATCCCCTTCCTCTGGCGTGACTCTCTTAGTCCACTTAATAAATTGTTCTTCACTTAAATGAGCTGATTTTTCTAAATCTAATTTCCCAGAGTCAAGACTTGAGATACTTAAGAAATAAGGACCTTTTTCAATTTTCTTAGGCGTTGCGTGAGGGCCATCAAATACAACCGCTATGTCACCTATTTTTGAAAAAAAATCACTCCCCATAACCCAGCACCTCTAAGTTCTGACGAATAGTGTTATCCAGCGCTTCCGCTTCTTTCATCTGGCGATAGAGGGTTTGGCTGAGGTCGCGCATTTTATCTTCAAAGGGGATGCCGTCGTCTTCGATATCCGCCGCGCCCACATAGCGACCCGGGGTGAGTACGTAATCGTTGTTTTGAATATCCGCTAAGCTGGCCGCTTTGCAATAACCGGCCACATCTTCATAGTGCGCCAATGTGCCACTGCCATCCTGTGTTTCACCGCGCCATGCGTGATAGGTGCCGGCGATTTTAGCCAGATCATCCGGTGTCAGCTCTTTGTGAATACGGCTGGCCATGGTGCCCATCTGACGGGCATCGATAAACAGGGTTTCCCCTTTGCGGTTACGATAGCCGCGGCTTTTATCTTCACCTTTGTTTTTGGTGAGAAACCATAAACACACAGGGATCTGCGTGGTGTAGAACAGCTGCCCCGGTAACGCGATCATGCAATCTACATGGTCGTTGTCGATAATCTCTTGGCGAATGGTGCCTTCGCCACTGGTGTTAGAACTCATGGAGCCATTGGCCAAGACAAAACCGGCGGTGCCGCTTTCACTGAGTTTACTGAGTATATGCAGTATCCACGCATAGTTGGCATTACCGGTGGGCGGTACGGTATAGCCAGCCCAGCGGGGATCATCCACCAGCTCATTGTCGGCGCGCCACTGTTTTTGGTTAAAAGGCGGGTTAGCCATAATGTAATCGGCTTTCAAATCGGGGTGCTGATCTTTAAAGAAAGTGTCTCCGGCGACATCACCCAAGTTGCCGTTAATCCCCCGAATCGCGAGGTTCATTTTGGCGAGCTTATAGGTGGCGCTGGTGTATTCCTGCCCGTAGATCGAGATCTCTTTTTGGTTGCCGTTGTGACTGTTCACAAACTTGATCGATTGTACAAACATGCCGCCCGAACCACAGCAAGGGTCGTAGATTTTGCCTTTGTAGGGCTCCAGCATTTCGGCCAAGAGTGCCACCACCGATTTAGGCGTATAGAACTCGCCCCCGCCTTTACCTTCACTGGCGGCAAATTTACCGAGGAAGTATTCATAGACCCGACCGACCAGATCTTCTTCGCTCATCTGGCATTCGTTGGCCAGCGTATCAATATTGTTAATGGTATCGAGCAACGCTGCCAGCTTGCTGCTTTCTAACCCCAAACGTGAGAAGTAATTATCCGGCAAGGCACCCGCCAGCGATTTGTTGTTCTTCTCAATGGTGTGCAGTGCGGTATCGATTTTAAGGGCGATATCATCCTGCTTGCTGTGTTTGATTAGCGTGTTCCAACGCGCCTCTTCACTCAGGTAAAACACATTGTTCTGGGCATAAAACGGCACCATATCAACAAACTGTTCTTTACCATCATCAATGAGTGCTTGGCGATGAGCTTCAAACTTATCACTGATAAATTTAAGAAAGATCAAACTCAACACGATGTGTTTGTATTCAGATGACTCTACGCTGCCACGTAGTTTATTGGCGCTGTCCCAAAGGGATTCTTCGAATGAGGTGCTTTTATTTTTTGTTTGCTTAGATTTTACGGGTGCTTTAGCCATTGCAGAAACGATTCCATTGTATGAGTCGCTCGCCCTTCCTGGGATAATTCTATGGGTAAGGGCGCGCCTTAAAAAGCTGTATCTAATAAAGTGTTTAACAGGGTGTTTAATTGTAAATCTAATCAGCTAGATTTTGGCAGAAATTAACCCGTATGTCGCCTAGCAGTAAGGCCAAATAACCTAACAGCGTCAGACCTTATTCTGCGTAAATCAATACCGCTTAGGAAGCAATAAGATCACAACAACGGATCAGTAGTGCTTTTTAAAACCATGAGATGATCAGGAAGGTTATGGTGGAGCCTAGCGGGATCGAACCGCTGACCTGTTCGCTGCCAGCGAACCGCTCTCCCAGCTGAGCTAAGGCCCCATCTATTGGCACGAGGGATGTTGCTGTGTGCCTTGGAAACGGCGCTTATAATCTATAGATTTGACGGCCATGTCAATGACTTTTATCGATTTTATAGCGGCGCACTCATAAAAAAAGCCCGCTCCGCTTAAGCGGGTCACTATTATGTTGACGACCCGTCGCAAGCGCAGCCAACTTGCAAGTACTTCACGTGCCGTTGCTGGCGTATTGCAACTATCAGTATCAGATACTAATGCATTGATACAACTTTATACACGCGTTCTAGATTTCGTTTGATATATCAGACGAGCTACCCCTAAAAAGAACAAAGCGGCTAGCAAAGAACCAATGAATATTATCCCCAGCAACTCAAGGCGCTCTTTGACAGTGAATAAGGTGTAATCTGATAGCACGGAGATAAAGAAACCTAAAAAAGAGAAAGATGCTATAACACCAATAAGAGACACTATCTTATGCTGAACTTTGTTTCCAAAAGCCCAATACAGTAAAAAGATGCTCACTACGCTATATATAGGTAACATCAAATAAGTTAATTGGGGCTTAAAGAAACTCAGCGCCCCAATAACCATATAGACTAAGGGGATGAAAAGCCCGACAAGAGCAAATAGCCGCTTTATCATTTGGTTCTTACCTTATACTCTTTAACAACTTTGAAACGGGTCACTAATGGAGCATAACCATATTGATGCTGTAGCTGCCACCATGCCCTATCGTGCATCAGCCTAAACACGTTTGAAAACATCTTTAGAGCAAGATCTTTAACTAAAAAAGCCCGCATAGGCGGGCTTGATGATCACGAAGTCGTTTATGCGATTTCGTTTGCAATAACGCGGAATTCTTTTTCCCAGCGTTTTGCTTCTTTTTTAGATGGACCACCGACGGTGTTAACGGCATGACGTAAACGAGCACGCACCATGTCTGGGCCTAAAATGGACATCGAATCCATGACCGATACGGTTTGGTTCGTTCCTGCCACGGCAATAAACAACGGGAATAGGAAATCACGTAGTTTGTAGCCCATCTTTTCAGACAGTTGCTTCATCTGAGCAAACAAGTGGTCTTTTTCCCAGTTGTTTTCGGTATCAAGCAACCATACGGCGTATTGAAGGATACGTTTGGTATCATCAATCGTTAGGCTCTTATGCTCAAAGTCCGCTTCGTTAATTGGCAACATGCCCGACAGGAAGAACGAGGCTAATGGTGCTACATCCGAGAATTTCTCGACCCGTTGCTGGATCAATGGAACGATCTGCATCAGGTACTCAGGGTTAAGTGCCCACTGTTGGAAACGCTCTGCAAACTCCGCGTGGGTTAAGTTCTCACGTAACCATGTGCCGTTTAGCCAGCTGAGTTTCTCTTGGTCAAACACCGGACCACCCAGAGACACGCGGGTGATATCAAAATTATCGAACATTTCATCACGCGTGAACTTCTCGCGTTCGTCTGGCATTGACCAGCCCATGCGACCTAAATAGTTAAGCAGCGCTTCGGCCATAAAGCCCATACGTTGGTAATATAGGATGCTGGTTGGGTTTTTACGCTTAGACAGTTTGGACTTATCTGGGTTACGCAACAACGGCATGTGACATAGCGTTGGCATATCCCAACCAAAGTATTGATATAGCAACTTGTGCTTAGGTGCCGAGTTGATCCACTCCTCGCCGCGAATAACGTGGGTGATCTCCATTAGGTGATCATCAACTACGTTTGCAAGGTGGTAGGTTGGCATACCATCTGATTTTAGCAAGATTTGAGCATCAACCATGCCCCATTCTAATTCGATGGGCCCGCGTAATAGATCATCAACCACGCAGACGCCGTCATCTTCAGGGACGCACATACGGATAACAAAAGGAGCCTCTGCCGCTTTACGCTTTTCGACTTCGTCTGCCGGTAAGGCTAAATCGCTCTGTTTTAGTGCGGTGTGGCCACCCGCAGCGCGACGCGCTTCGCGCAGTTCGTCTAGCTCTTCTGACGTGCGATAACAGATAAACGCATGCCCTTTTTCTACTAAATCGTAAGCATATTGCGCATACATGTCTTTACGTTCGCTTTGGCGGTAAGGACCATGAGGGCCTCCAACATCTGGACCTTCATCCCATTCCAGGCCTAACCAATGCAATGAATCGAGGATCTTTTGTTCCGATTCTGACGTGCTACGTGTCTGGTCGGTATCCTCTATGCGGAGGATAAATTGCCCGCCATGCTGGCGCGCAAACGCCAAGTTAAACAAGGCTATGTAGGCTGTGCCTACATGAGGATCGCCAGTCGGCGATGGTGCAACACGTGTACGTACAGTCATTCTCTTCCTACCACAACAACGATGATTGAATATATGAGTGAATCAATGCGTAAAGCTTAATAATGAAATAAGACATACGAAAAAGCGGTATTATACGCATGCAAACCGCGCCGTGCTAATCGACATGCCACCTAGCTAATGGTTTATTTTTTCTGAGCAACAATGGGACGCATGGCGTATTTATTGCTTATCCCGCCTATGTGTAGAATAGCGGGAATAATGAATTGGGTGAGGTTC
>Ga0193963_1001756_pt1 | contig 10549 bp, 9 predicted proteins | sample FB_6_MG_FD_140359 | JGI IMG/M metagenome (GOLD analysis project Ga0193963, IMG submission 140359) | Microbial mat bacterial communities from the Broadkill River, Lewes, Delaware, United States - FB_6_MG | ecosystem: Environmental > Aquatic > Freshwater > River > Microbial mats | place: USA...
ATCAGCTAAAGCAATCCCTGGAAATGAGGGAAGTGTATCTGAAATCATCAATCAAATTCAAAAAGCAGGTGCTTCTGTTGCATACCAAAACTATGCAGATATTCATGTATCTGGGCATGCTGGTCAAGAAGAACAAAAACTTATGTTAAGACTTTGTAAACCTAAATTTTTCTTACCTATTCATGGTGAATACAACCATGTTGTAAGACATATCCAAACAGGTATTGACTGTGGTGTTTTAGAGAGAAATACTTACATTTTAAGTGATGGAGAGCAAGTAGAGATTGCACCAAAATTCCTTAAAAAAGTTAAAACAGTAAAAACAGGTAAAACTTATATCGATAACCAAAGAAATAGAAAAATTGGTGATGATGTTGTTATTGATAGACAAACTATGGCTAATGAAGGTGTAATTATGATTGTTGCACAAATTTCAGAAGATGAAAGAAAAGTAGTAGGTCCATCACGAGTAAGCTCTTTTGGTATGGTTGATTCAAAACAAGAAAAACACTTTGCTAAAGAGATAGAAGATATCTTATCAAACTTCTTAGAACATATTAAACCAGGTATTTTACAAAATACAAGAGCAGTTGAAGAAGAACTAAGAAAAGTTGTTAGAAAACATTGTATAAGAAAATATAGAAAATACCCAATGATTGTGCCTACAATTTTTGTTCAATAATTATATATTGTATAAAATGTTCCACATGGAACAAATAAAAAGGGGAAGTGATAAATTCACTTCCCCTTTTTTAATGCAAAAAAGAAACAATAGTCAATAAATTTAGCTATAATACCACTATCAAAACAAAAGGAATAATCATGGGAAATAATGACAATAGAAATGAAGATGAAGGTAAAACTAGACTAAATAAGTTTATCTCACACAATAGTAGATTTAGTAGAAGAGAAGCAGATGAATTAATCAAAGCTGGTAAAGTATCAATCGATGGTAAAGTAATCGGTGATTTATCTACTAAAGTAGGTTTTAAAACAATAGTAAAAGTAAATGGAAGAACAGTCAAGGTTGACTTTTCACGACCATCTACAGTTATAGTTTACAATAAATTAAAAGGTGAAATTGTTTCGAAAAATGATCCACAAGGACGAAAAATCATTTATGATACAATTGGTAAAAAGTTTAGTCATTTTATCCCTGTAGGAAGACTAGATTACGCTAGTGAAGGGATGCTTTTATTAACAGATGATCCAAAAATTGCAACAGCAATTATGACTTCAGACCTAGAAAGAGTATATAAAATTAAAATCGAAGGTGAAGTAAGTAAAGCTATGATAAGTGCTATGGATAATGGTATCACACTTGATGATGCAACTGCTGGTGCTTGGGATAATACAAAAACAATAAATATGGAATTTAAACCATTTTTAGGATACCAAATACAAACAAGTACACCAAAATACTCTAAACTAAAAGTTGCTATCTCTGAGGGTAAAAATAGAGAGCTTAGAAGATTTTTTGCACACTTTGGAGCAAAAGTTGTTGATCTTAAAAGGGTAAGTTTTGGCGGTATCAACTTAAATAATCTTCCATCAGGAAAAGTAAGATACCTAGAAAGAGATGAGTACGATAACTTAAGAGAATTTATGAAACAACAAAATAAACTTAATAGAAAGAAAGATAACCAAGATTTATACGACGATGAGTACTAATCTAGCAAATATCTTACGACCTCAAACTCTTGAAGAGTTTATAGGTCAATCTCACATAATAGCACCCAACAAAGCACTTCACAAACTTATCATAAAAAAAGAGATACCACATCTATTTTTTTATGGTCCTCCAGGAACTGGTAAAACTACTTTAGCAAAAATTATATCTAAAACTAGCGGATACGATTTTTACAATATGAATGCAACAAGTCTAAAAATAGAACAGTTACGAGAGATATTTAAAAGATATGATGGCGCGCTAATAAAACCTCTCATTTTTATCGATGAAGTGCATCGACTTACCAAAACACAACAAGAAGTTTTACTTCCTATTATGGAAAATTATGAAGCAATTATCATAGGTGCTAGTACAGAAAATCCATTTTTCTCACTTACAAATGGTATACGATCAAGAAGTTTTATTTATGAATTTCAAACTTTAACCTCTTTAGAACTTGAGATATTATTAAATAAAGCAATGAAAATACTTGATATAACTATAGATAAAGAAGCTATAGATTATCTTATTGTAAGTAGTAGTGGAGATGGAAGAGCCTTATTAAATTTACTTGATTTTTCATCAAAAATTGAAAAACATATAACACTACATATTTTAAAAGAATTACGAATGAGTAGTATGGGAGATGGTGTAAGTTCTTCTCAAAGTCACTATGATATAACAAGTGCTATGATAAAATCACTAAGAGGTAGTGATGTTGATGCTGCTTTATATTATCTTGCTCGTTTGATTGATGGAGGTGAGAGTGTTGACTTTATATCAAGAAGACTTGTTATATTTGCTAGTGAAGATATAGGAAATGCAAATCCTCATGCATTAAACCTAGCAAATAGTACAATGCAAAGTTGCAATAAAATTGGATTTCCTGAATCAAGAATAATTTTAGGGCAATGCGTAATTTATCTAGCTTCTTGTCCAAAATCAAATAGTGCTTATAGTGCTATTAATAGTGCTTTATTTTATGTTGAAAATGAAAAGGTTTTAGATATACCACTACATCTTAAAGATGCACACATTGGATATAAATATCCTCATGATTTTGGAGGATATGTTAAACAACAATATTTAGAAAAAAATATAACTTTTTATGAAAGTAAACAAATTGCTTATGAAAAAACGCTATCTGATTGGATATCTAAAATTAAGATATGATATAATCACAAAATTAAAATGACAACACCTCTAGGAGAAAAAATGAAACACCTTATAACCACAGCAGACTTTTCAAATGAAGAGATTTTAAAACTTTTTGACGATGCAAAAATGTTTTTAGATTTAAAATCAAACAATCTTTTACAAGGAAAAATTATAGTTACACTATTTTTTGAAAACTCAACTCGTACAAGAAGTAGTTTTGAAATTGCTGCAAAAAGATTAGGGGCAGAAGTTGTAAACTTAGAGGTACAAACAAGTTCAACAAAAAAAGGTGAAACAGTAGAAGATACTATTGCAAATTTAGATGCTATGAAACCTAATGCTATAATTATCAGACATAGTGATTGTGGATTGCCTGCAAGTTTAGTTAAATTCATAAAATGCCCTATTTTAAATGCTGGTGACGGAAGAAATGCTCACCCTACTCAAGCATTACTTGATTTATACACAATAATGGATCATTATAATTATGATGTTGATGGAAAAAATGTAGCGATTGTTGGTGATATATTAAACTCAAGAGTTGCTTCATCAAACTTAGAGCTTCTGCCAAGATTTGGAATAAATCCTATTTTAGTAACACCAAAAATGTTTAATGTAGTTTCAGAATATAAAAGTGTTAAAAATATCAAAAAAGTTATAGATGATATAGATATAATTTTAAGTTTAAGAGTTCAGCATGAAAGACATAACTTTTCAAGAACGCAAGAGGAATTAGAAAAAAGTACTAAAAAATATGCAAAAAAATATTGTATAACAAAAGATATCATTCAAAATAGAGATTTGATTGTTTTACATCCTGGTCCTGTAAATAGAAATATTGATATAAGTGATGAAGTTTTATTGGATTCTCGCTCAAAAGTATTAGAACAAGTTACTAATGGTGTGGCAATTAGAATGGCTTGTTTAAAAAAACTTATATTAAATCAGTAAATAAACACAACTTGAATTTTATAGAAAATCTAAATTTTTATGGTGAAAAAAAAGAACCGTTTTTTTTCATCACAAATTATATGAAAACTGAATTTGAGGTTATTCCATTATCAAAACTACCAAAGAATATTCGATTCCAGATTTCAAATAAACCAAAATTACATATTCATAATAGTCCATTAAAAAAAGAATATATAAGCTTTAAAGAATATTCTAAAAAATTTGATCTTTTAAAAGAAGAAATTCTTAATGGAAATACTTATCTAGCAAACCTTACAACAGAAACAAAAGTAAAAACAAATCTTAGCTTGAATGAAATATATTCTATTGCGAATGCAAAGTTTAAACTTTTGTATAAAGACAAATTTGTTTGTTTCTCTCCTGAGAGATTTTGTGAAATTAAAAATAATAAAATATACACTTATCCTATGAAAGGTACAATTGATGCAAACATACCAAATGCTCAGCAAATAATTTTAAAAGATAAAAAAGAGTTAGCCGAACATACAATGATTGTTGATTTGTTAAGAAATGATTTATCAATTATTTCCAAAAATGTTAAGGTTGAAAATTTTCGTTATTGTGATCATATCAATGCAGGTGAAAAAGAGCTTATTCAAATAAGTTCAAAAATATCAGGAAACTTGGAAAATAATTGGGAAAAGAGTATAGGAAATATTATTGATGCTTTATTACCCGCAGGAAGTATTACAGGCACTCCAAAAAAGAAAACCGTAGAGATACTTGAAAATATAGAAAACTACGATAGAGGATACTTTACAGGTGTTTTTGGAGTATATGATGGAAAGACATTGGATAGTTCAGTTATCATAAGATACATTGAAAAAAATAAGAACAATGAATATCTATACAAAAGTGGTGGAGGTATCACAAGTGATAGTTGTGTAGAGAAAGAGTATAAAGAGATGTGTGATAAAGTTTACATACCATAAAAGGAGATTTATGAACTATTTTGAAACTATAAAATGTGAAGATAATGAGATATTAAATTTACCATACCATGAAAAAAGAATAGCCAAAACAATTGGAAAAAACTTTAATCTCAGAGAATATATCTATCCAATAAGTGATGAATTATTACGATGCAAAGTTATCTATAATGAAGATGAAATTATTGATATAACATATACCCCCTACTCTAAAAAATCGATTAAAACTTTTCAAATAGTTTGTGATAATGATATACAATACAATTCAAAATATCTAGATAGAAAAAGAATTGATAAATTGGTAGAAAAAAGACAAAATTCGGATGAAATTATTATTGTAAAAAATGGTCTTGTAACTGATACTAGTATTGCAAATATAGCCGTGTATTTAGATGACCAATGGTATACACCAAAAAAACCTTTACTTCTTGGTACTACACGATTGCGTTATTTGGATAGAAATATTATCAAAGAATTAGATATAACAATAAAAGAGTTACTAAAAGCAAAAAAAATTGCACTTTTAAATGCAATGGTTGATTTTGATATTATTGAAGATTTTAAACTTTTAGTTTAAATCATCAATAACTGGTATCAATATTTGATTAAATTTATTACTATCAAATGAAAGTAAATCGCTATCTGTAGTTAAAAATTTTATATATCTTTTCTTTAACATAGTCTCTTTAATAGGGAGAATTTGTAAAATATTTTGTTCTTCATCTAATCTTTTTATTGGGTTTGCTCTTTCACTTACAACTACAATTTTTTGATTAAATATTTTTCCTAAATTATTTAAATGAGATATTAAATCTTCCCTTTTAGAATCACCCATAGGATCTATATCAAATACTTTAGGTGTAATTTTCAATTGACTTGATATATCAAATAATATAGGTGAAATTTGTTCATAAATTTTATCATCGTTCAATAAAATTAAAGAACTTTTTAAAGAAGAGATGTTTTCATTTCCTATTTTAAAAATTGGAATTTTTAATTTTAAAATATCTTTTAAAATAGTTTTATTTGCCATTAAACTTTTAGTTAAAATTATCATTCCTATGTCACATTTATATTTATCTTCTTTTAAAATATTTCTCATCCCTTTATTGTGATAATCCATATTAATAATAACTTTTTTAATACCTTTTAAATGAGTTGTTATTTTATTTATCATAGTGACATTACTATGCCTTGTGATTTTAACAACTAAAGATGAATTTTTAATACGCTTGTGTAATATCAAAGCATCTTTAAGTACACGCAAAATCTCTTCATCACTTTGAATATACATATCAATATATAAATACAAATTTTGTCCAAAAGGCATAGGAAATTGTGCAATAGTTTTAGACATTGCATTATATACTTGCATTAAAACTTTAGGCTTTCCAATAATGATCATAATATCATTTGGTTTTATAATTAAAGATGCCTTTACTTTTAATAACTGTTGATTTCTATACAGTGCAGCTATTTTCCAATCTTTTTGAGCGATACTTCCAATATATCTATACGCATAAGTACTTCCAAATGGAACTTTTACTTCCATTATTTCACCTTGCTTTAGTCCGATATTTTGTGCAAATACAGGGATATTTGGCAGGAGTTCCATCAAACCATTTGATAAAACATCATTTCCTCTATAATATTGAATATTTGTATCATCTAATTGTATATTCCATTTATCATAAACATTAAAATTTAAATCTTTATAGTTTCTTCGAATATTTTCTATTACAGCAATTGTGTCTTCTTTTGTAGATAATACAACTAAAGCATCTTGATAAACCACTTTACTTAACACAAAAGATAATTTAGAATAACTTGTAGGATCAAATTTATAAAAAGTAAAATTTGATGGTAAATTATCTTCTAAAATAAAATCATCTGTATATATGATATCATATTGATTAAAATTATTATTTAAATCAATCATTCTTTTCATTAGATGTTTCGCAATGTGACCATCTAATATAACTAGTACATTTTTCATACCTTGATTATATCTAAATTATGGTAAAATACGCGTTATTTAGAAGGATATAAATGGAAACAGAAGTTAGAAAACTACCAAAAAAAACTGTTTATTTTATGATTATATTAGTTAGTCTAGGATTTATATGGTTCTTTCTTGTCTCTTATGGGCAATCACAAAAGGTAACCAAAATTCTTCATCAGTTAGGTTATAATAATATAGAAAATGTAAAAGTGTATGCAAACCATGAGTTTTTAAGAGAAGATATCAATGTTAAAGGTTATAAATACACAGTAAGCTTTACAGATTTATCAAAAAATGAGATATGCAAAGGTTTTGTTTTAAAAGATTTTAAAAGAAATGTTGAAAAAGACCTAACTTGCAAAAAAATAAAATAGGATATAGTATATGAGTTTAAAAAAAGAGATAAATTATTCAATTTGGTGTGATTTTGTAGAAAGAGATTTTTTAGAAAATGAATTTAAAGATTTAGTTACTAATGAAGTAATTCATGGAGCTACAAGCAATCCAGCTATATTTGAACAATCAATTAGCTCATCTGATGCTTATACACAACAAATGAATATGCTTCAAGCAAATGAAAATAAAAAAATATATGAGGAACTTGCAATTTCTGACATAAAAACAGCAGCAAAAATTCTTAAACCTTTATATGACAATGATGCAAATGATGGATTTATCTCTTTAGAAGTTGATCCATTACTTTGTGATGATACCAAAGCTACAGTTGAAGAAGGAATTCGTTTATATAAACAAATTTCTCATGATAATGTAATGATCAAAGTTCCAGCAACTCAAGCTGGATATAAAGCAATGGAAGAGTTAACAACACTAGGTATAAATGTAAATGCAACATTGATTTTTTCTTCAACTCAAGCTCTTGAGTCTGCAAAAGCACTAAATGAAGGTATTCTTAAAAGTGGGAAAGACACAAAAGGGGTTGTATCTGTTTTTGTAAGTAGATTTGATAGAACTCTTGATAGTTTAATGATAAAAAAAGATTTAGAACCTGCCAAAGTTGGAATTATGAATGCTCTTAAATGTTATTATGAGATAGAAAAAATTCAAAATGACAATATCAGAACACTATTTGCTAGTACAGGTGTAAAAGGGGATGATTTAGAACCAACTTATTATATTGATAATTTAATTTATAAAAATACTATCAATACAGCTCCCTTATCAACAATAAAAGCATGGATAGAAAATGGTGAAAAAAGTAAATCAAAAGTAATCACTGAAGATGAATGTGATAAATATTTTGAAAAACTAGCAAAAAGAGACATCAATATAGAAAAAACATCAGAACAATTATTGGCTGATGGTTTAAGTGCATTTAAATCTTCATTTGAAGTTTTGTTAAAAAAAGTAAAAATTTAAAAAGGACATAATTATGGGTAAAATTTGGACACCAAATTCATGGAGAGATTTTCCAATCAAACAACAACCTATCTACCAAGATATGAAAAAAGTAAAAAAAGTTGAAAAAGAGTTATCCTCATATCCACCTTTAATTTTTGCAGAAGAAGCGAGACAATTAAAAGCACAATTAGCAAATGTAGCAAATGGTGATGCATTTTTACTTCAAGGTGGAGATTGTGCAGAAAGTTTCAAAGCATTTAATGCAAATAATATAAAATCATTATTTCAAGTGATGATGCAAATGGCTGTAGTTATGACATTTAGTGCAGGAAAACCGGTAGTAAAAGTAGGAAGAATTGCTGGACAATTTGCAAAACCAAGAAGTAGTGATACAGAAACTATAAATGGTGTAGAATACCCAAGTTATAGAGGTGATATAGTAAATGATATTGCAACTGATTTAAAATCAAGAACTCCAAATCCTAAAAAGCTTTTAAAAGCATACAATCAAAGTGCTGCAACGCTAAATCTTTTAAGAGCATTTGCAAGAGGTGGTATGGCTGATTTAAATAAAGTACATTCATGGAATCTAAACTATATGAAAGATCATACTTTAGGTGAAAAATATGAAGAGTTAGCTTCAAAAATAAGCGAAAGTTTAAAGTTTATGGAAGCATGTGGAATAAAATCTTCAAATACAGCAGCTTTAAATCAAACTACTTTATTTACTTCTCATGAAGCACTTTTATTAAACTATGAGGAAGCACTTACAAGAAAAGATAGTTTAACTGGTGATTGGTATGATTGTAGTGCCCATATGTTATGGATTGGTGATAGAACTAGAGGACTAGATGAAGCGCATATAGAATACTTCAGAGGTATTAAAAACCCTATAGGATGTAAAGTAGGACCATCTATGAAAGAAGATGAACTTATTAAACTTATTGATACTTTAAATCCTGAGAATGAAGCAGGAAGATTAAATCTAATTGTAAGAATGGGTTTAGATAAAATTGCAGACAAATTTCCTAAACTACTTAAAAAAGTGGAATCAGAAGGGAAAAAAGTTGTTTGGTCTAGTGATCCTATGCATGGAAATGTAGAAAAAGCTGACAATGGATATAAAACAAGAGATTTTGATAATATTTTAGGTGAAGTAAAACAATTTTTCCAAATTCATAAAGCTCAAGGTTCAGTTGCTGGTGGTATACACTTAGAGATGACAGGACAAGATGTAACAGAATGTACAGGAAGTAAAAGTAGCAATATTACTACAAATGATTTAACAAGTAGATATCACACACAATGTGATCCTAGACTTAATGCTGATCAATCATTAGAATTAGCATTTATGATTGCTCAAACTATGAAAGAAGCTTAAAATACTTTATAATATAGAGTATTTTAAATAAAAAAGGTTACCATATATGGTAACCTTTTTTTATAAACATAAGAATATTAAACATCTAAGTGTTCAACATCCTTAGCATGATCTTCTATATATTTTCTTCGAGGTTCAACTTCATCACCCATAAAAAGAGTAAATGTTTCACTTGCAATCTCAGCATCATCTACAGTTACTTTTAAAAGTCTTCTATTTTCAGGAATCATAGTAGTTTCCCAAAGTTGCTCAGGATTCATCTCACCAAGACCTTTATATCTTTGAATATACGCACCTTTTTTAGCACTCTCTTCAATCTCTTCAAGATATTCTATCATATCTCTATTTTCAAATATAGATGTATCTCTATCAAGAATTTTTTTATAAAGGTATGTAGCTTCTGCAAAATAAGGACTTGCAAATAACTCATCATCAATCAAAAGTTCTTCTAAACCTTCATTTGTTTGAACAAATAGATGGATTGCTTCTTCATCTATTGTTTTACTCAAAATATTGTATCCACTATTAGTTAAATATTTTTCAACCTCTTCATATAATTTATTATTATCTAAACCTACTAAACTATCATTTTCAATGATATATTTAATCACTTCAACTAAAGAGTATCTTTTTTCAAGATTTTCTAACATTCCTCTATAAGCAGAAACAATTTTAAACATATCTACTAAATCGTTATGACCCATTCCTTGAAATTCAAAGTTCCCTAAACCATTTTCAATTAAAAAGTTACTAAGAGCGTTATTATCTTTTAAATAAGTCTCATTTTTCCCTTTTCTATATAGGTATAATGGTGGTTGAGCTATATATAAATACCCTTTATCAATAATAGGTCTTAAAAATCTAAAGAAAAATGTTAATAGCAATGTTTGAATGTGGCTACCATCAACATCGGCATCCGTCATAATAATAACTTTATGATATCTTACTTTTTCTTCATTAAAATCTTCACCAATCCCACAACCCATAGCTGTAATCATATTTTTAATCTCTTCAGATTTTAAAATTTTATCTAGTCTTGCTTTTTCAACATTTAAAATCTTACCTTTTAGTGGTAAAAT
>Ga0193963_1001757_pt1 | contig 10545 bp, 6 predicted proteins | sample FB_6_MG_FD_140359 | JGI IMG/M metagenome (GOLD analysis project Ga0193963, IMG submission 140359) | Microbial mat bacterial communities from the Broadkill River, Lewes, Delaware, United States - FB_6_MG | ecosystem: Environmental > Aquatic > Freshwater > River > Microbial mats | place: USA...
ATTTTATAAATTTTTTTTATAATTTTATAAAATTTTTATAAATGTTTATAAAATTTTTTTATGCGTTTTATAAAATTTTATAAACGTTTTTATAAATTGTTATGATTTACCGGCTGTAGCATTACGTCGTTATAAAAATTTATAAAAAAATAGCCGCTAAGAGTCATGTTTTACACCGGGTTTGATTTATCGCACTCAAACGATTATTTTTAAATTATACTTAAAACAGATTGCTACAGCCAGGAATTTATAACTGTCCTTTATAAAATTTTAATGAAGTTATAATTTACGCTACGTAGAATGCCATTTTACGTGTAAGCATAAAAACAAGTCGCTACGTATGGTGTTTTATCAATGTATTACAATTCATTTATAAACATGTTAAGTTTTAACTTAAAATCGTGTGTTTTATATATGATACTAAAAACAAGTCACTAGGTACGGTAAATTATACCATGTAGTAGTGTTGTTATAAATTTTTATAACTTACGTTTTATAATTTTTATAAACTTATATAAATGTTATAATGAAACGCTATGATTTACCGGCCTTAGCGTTGCGTTGTTATTAAAAGTTATAAAAAAGTATATGTTAAGAGTCATGTTTTACATCGTGTTTAATTTACCGCGCCTAAGCACTTATTTTTAAGCTATATCCACTACAGCCTGTAATGTATAGCTGTACATTATAAGATTTTAATGACGTTGTAATTTACGTTATTCAACATTGTATTTTATGGTCAGTTATAAAAACAATACATTAAATACGGTAAATTATAACCTGTATTAATGTTGTTATAAAATTTTATAAATTACGTTTTATAGTGTTCATATAATGCTATAAACGTTGCTATACGTGAATACCTTTTACCACATGTATCATTGGGTCCTTATAAAAATTTATAAAAAGTAGTCTTTAAGAAATGTTACCGTACGTACTTTGACTATAAACACAACAACAACATATATGTCTTATTGATCTTATCTATTCTAGTTACGTTGTTTATTATGTATACTCTATAGGTTCCTTGTAATGTTAATTATATAGTAGTAACTTATTAAACACTACATGTGCTACATCTTTTTGTTTGGTGTGATACACACTACACACACGGGATATACTGGAAAGGTTTTTACTAATAACGAGGATGCTTGTACATGACTCATACATTTTTATAACACAAAAATATAATGTACTTAAATATAGAATCGTGCATTGTGTAAAACAAAAACGCATATACATAAAATTTAAAAAAAAATTTAACCTTTCCTAATGGGAGGAGTTACTATGTCACTTGCATACACACAACAAAATAAAACGATATGTGTAAACATGTATAACTTAAGCGCCTGTAATACATTATACTACGTGTTATGCACTTACAGGTATTAAAACGTAAGTATTGTCACCCAGTGTGTATTTGCATACAGTGTATCTGTTACATCTAAAATAAGTATACTAACATACAGACCATATTTGTTATGGGTATAGTTTATAATATAAAGTAACATAGTAATGAATGTAATATGTTCCCTCACATTTTTATTGGTGTGTAACTTATAAAAATGTACATCACGTAAAAGGAAAGGTAATGAATACGTTATATGAATACGTGTCGTTATAAATTAATAGCATTCTTTCTGCAATATGATCTCGTGTTTTATTGTAGCTTACATGAGTTATTACTACAGGAAAGGTGTATGCTACGTATGTACGTTATTAGTTTAACTTATACTTTACATGTTATTGTGTAATATACGTTTCATGTTTTGCGTTTGTAGATAGCACACTTTAAAACGTATACTTGTTACGTGGAAAGGTTTATAATACTAATAATTTATTAGAATTAAAAACATAACCACAATAAAACGGACGTTAACCTTATATAATAATAAATATATTAAATGCGTAAATCTTGTAATACAAAACAACGTAGCACATGATTAACGTTTTTGCGTTTCACTAATATGATTTTGATTATTATACATTGCTAACTATATATATATATACCTTGATAAAACTATATGATCGTATACATAATAATACTACTTTTATTTCTGGTTTTTTATTGCTTGTTACAGATAGTGTAATAGCAATTAAGGCGGAAAGGTTTTACGTAAATTTAACGAATATACTACCTGTTAATTATGAACTATACTTTTATAAAAATTATTTATAGATTTATTTTTGTTGTGGGATTGCATTTAAGTATAACACACCACAGGAAAGGTTCTTTTTATACGTATACTATTTTTACATAAGATTACCATAATTAAAATACTTTTTCACAGACATTTATGTAGTACGTAACGGTTCTGGTAAACTTAGGAAAGATATATTACTACAACAATACATAGTGGATGTAATGCATACATACAATATGATTTATTGTCTGTAATAGTTAAGAACTATACACTTACGTGAAATTATTAAAGGCTGTAAATTGCTACGGGTTATTATATGCTACTACGCATAGTACCTTTCCTATAGTTATGTATACGAGATACTGTTGTTAGCACAACAACATACATAACATTAATACAAATAGCAGGGTTTAATTATTATCTAAACTTGTATAACATTACGGTTTTAAAACTACGCATACGTTGTTAATATAATATTGATGTATTATAGTATATTGTAATCTAACGGGATCTTGTTTTATAAATGTTGTCCTCATCATATACATAAAACATATAACAAGCAGGAAAGGTTATACTATATTTATGATAAAACAATACATGTAGTTTATATGGTATATACAATGTAGATAATTATCGTATAACCTTATCATTTTTTATAATGTAATTGTTATTCGAATACAACAGGAAAGGTATCATGTATATGCATACACATGTAGGGTAACTACGCATTACGGATAAATGTTTTGTATTAAAAACGTAACTGCGTAAGTTAATACTGTATTATACAATTACTTATACAGCTGTTTATCACGTATCGTTCAAATTTTAATTTGGATGTATATAATTACCTTACACACCTATTGGGAAAGGTTATACAATAAAACGCTGTTACATGTTTTATCATTAACAAGTACATATCACTACCGGTGTTTATAATAATACAATCTGGTATAGTAGTTCCACTGTAACAGTACTGTACACGTAGTACATGCACGCCCACACAAAAAAGTAACTATGTTATATTATTTAAAGCATGATATTAAAGTATATACTTACAATTAATAACATACTATTATCTATTTGTACATTACCCTTATAAATTTTTCGGGAGATGTTTGTTGTTTGTATGTATAGTACTATAGTGCGTTATGTACCAGGAAAGGTACTATGCTTACCTGCGCACGCAATATCGGTGTGTTACTAACTGCATTTAACTATATACATACTGTTAATTTTTATAAGAGATTACATACTTTAAAATAATTACTATTATAAACAAAATGTTATTCTTGCAACATAAGTTTGTTTGGTTTATAATAACAATACATAATCGTGCTTTCATTGGAAAGGTTTATTATTGATAACATAACAGTATATGTGTGTTTTTGTATGCGTTTATCCTGCAGTATACCATACCTTGTGGGAAAGGTATTAAAAAGTTTTTCTATTTGTACATGTATACGTAAGTATGTAAAGCATTTATTATACATACAAAAAATAAAATAATTAATACTATATTATTTTAATACCTTTATCGTTATATATATATACATATATAATATGTAATAAAAATCGTTATATGAATACACAAGTAGGGTAATAAATTATACCATGGTATATCCGCTTAAAAAAAAGTTTTAAATTTTATCATTTTAAAAAATAAGTTGTAGTATTACTTTCGTATATAATGTACCTTTCCTACAATAGATTATAAGTGTTATACATTAAGCAATCCCAAAATAACGATGAACTCATAAACAACTATGTTATAAGTATCGTTAATACACCCATACTTAGTACGTTTGTATTACATAAAACGTAAACGTAGACTACCACCTTTCCTACTACAGGTATTAATATACTCGTATACACTCGTAATTAATTTAAATAAAGTAATGCTATATATTAACTGTTAATTTAAATTTTTATGCGTATCGTATACTAAAATTTTAGTAATAATTATAAATCAGTAACATATATAAAAATCATATAAACTTTATTAAAATGTACTTAATATATTTATTAATGTCTATTAAACGGAACTTACATTATAAAGTAGCATACATAAAGCAAAGCAATAGATTTATTTAACTATAATTGTAACATACATGATTTGGTTTATCCGATTAAAAGTCCACTATGCATGGTATACTTTAGGAAAGGTGTTCTTATAAACTACAAAAAATAGGTATGTTACTCCGGTTTTAAAAGTTTACTATATATACCATTACAAAAGGATAGCATTTAATTCTACACGTTAAACCTTTCCTGTGTGTAAGAAATAGGTACAATTATAAAACACTAAAAATAAAAAAATGATATTTTATTTTTTATATTTTTGTATTTTTATATGTAGGTCACTCTCAGCATAGTAACCGATAATCCGCTATAAACTTGTTTATGTACCTTTCCTAGTATAGGTTAAGTATTACACCTATTGTGAAACAATAGGATAACATATATTATATTCATAAAAACATTACTTACCATTTTATGTATTCATGTAACTTTTAGTAACTGGGAATGTAACATTACAATACGAATATATTTTTGTAATTTAATATTTGTGCGTTAAGTACATAAAACGTACTTTAATACCTATAGGAAAGGTTGATACACTTATACACTGTAAACTTTGTATGTGTGCTTAATAAAAATTACAGATGTGATTGTAACATATTCGACACAGTACATTCACACGTTTTTATGTAATGTTTTTAAAAATGTTTTTGAATGTGTACATAAAGGAAAGGTTTTAGTAAACATAACATATAAAACATTGTATGGTATGTACCCATGTGTACGTTTATAGGTTATGTCACGTACTCGACTTTTTTTTGATTAATGCCGTATGGTTTTACTTATTATTCTGTATAATTTGTGTAACATATATAACATGTACAGATAAGTGTAGGAAAGGTTACATGCTTATAGATAACCATTATGGACTTAACTTAAAACATTATATCGTATTAAAAATAATATATATATATGTATATGAATATGCAGCGTGATCTACGTATGTTAATTAATAACGTGGTTTATGTCCTTAATTTTTATTTATACATGTTTATACGTATGTACTGATTTTAAACTTGTTTGTTTGTTTCATGATATTAGTGAGGCACATTCACCGGAAAGGTTATGTTTGCGTATGTAGTATACGTAGCGTATTTATTAAGTGTACATATGTTAATACATGAATTTTAGTTTTTAAGAATAATCACCTTTCCTTTATATATGTTAACACATAATATAAAAGACACTCCAAAACAAATAATAAACTATGTATGTTTAATAATATTATTAATATTTGGGCTAGCGCATTTACCATCTTTCCTTTACGTCGTGTATAACTGTTAAAGATTTTAACAGACTTAATACACATGTACGTTACTAATATTATAAAAAAAAGTTAAAAATTAAAGTTAATTCTCAATGTATGTATACATACAATTATGTAGATTGAATTAAGTGTTATTCCTGACTGGGATGATATGCACTTCTAGGAAAGGTAGCAACATATAATCATAAAGATTAATATAATAGTAGAACAAGTGTTTAATACGTTACACGTTTTTTAAGTATGCACATGTAATTGTATGTACATGTAATAAAAAGTAATGCTTACATGTAATTACTGTAATACTTATTTGTAGGTATGTTACATTATGGTAACAACGCAATGTACGTATATACATACGAGAAATGGTATGTACTTCCTGCTACTTACACGATTATTTTTCCGAAATGTATTATGTAACCTTTCCGGTTAAAGTTACCCCCCGTTACTAATTAGGACACAAAAAGAACAATATACCATAAATGTATAATATATATATATGCATTACTTTTTTGTAGTTAATACTTATGTTTACTTTGTTTGTATATATTCATATACAATCAATGTTGTCTACGTAGTGTGTATGTTTTATTACTAAAATAAACTAAATTGTTAATAGTGTACCTTTCCTACGTTTATACTTATTATACATGTATAAAGTCACACAACAACATGTATACTACATGTAAGTAACATAGTATTACAACGTACTAAATTATTAATGTTAACAAAGACTACATGATTACACAGGACGTAATAAATAAATACATTACGTATATAACTTTTACGTTATGTGTTAATTACTTGTATTATGCTGTTATGCTTTAACTTATTACACGCCTAATTTTTTTATATAGGGTTTACGTAAGTAAACGCTACATGAGGGATAAACTCATACGGAAAGGTAGTACATACTATGTGTAATTTGTAATAAAAAAAATGTTTTTACTTTATTTTTTTTTTGTTTTAAGTGACACTTATAATATGTTGTGATATATGGAAAGGTTTTGTTAACCTTAACACAATACCCCTTTTATTTTTATAAAAAGTTAAACAACTATATTTATATGTAATATAATATTGTATGCATATAATAACGCGTTATGTGTTAAATGTATATCGTGTTAGTTTATATTTTAAAAAAATGGTTTTTGCTTGCAAAAAGCATATACATTACTTAAAAGTATGGAAAGCTCTCGTAAGACGTTATTTTTTTATACGCATATACACTGTAAATAAATATAACACTGTTAACGTTAACGTAGTAGAATACATACGTTTTTATGTATTATATATATATATATATATATATATATATATATATATATATATATATATAATAATACGTAAAACTTATAACATACATATATTTTATTAAAAACATACTATACACGTTTACTTTACATTGCGTACCTTTCCTATAGAATATAATATTATTTACAAATAGTAACCTCAATGCGACAACATCACTATACGGATATGATTAGTAAATAGAACGAGCTACAAGAAAAAGTTAACAGTATAAATCCATGTGTACTGTAATAAACAACATAACGTACATATGTATATATGTAGCATTTTAGGCTTTAGCCGGATATTGGTACTGATACCTTTCCTATGATACGCTATATAATGTCTACACAAAAACAATAAAAAAAATAGAACTACAAAAATAGTGTAATTCTATTATTTATCATTATTTCTTATAGCTATAATATACTATTACGGTTTTAATTAATTTATCACGTTTAAAACTATTATAGTTTTAATTACATTATACTATTATGTAACATAATATTATTTGTATAGTGTTTAAAAACATATCTAAATATATTAAAAACCTTTCCGTAGTTAATACATGTTACGTAAACTATAAAAAAATTAAATATGGAAAGGCACTTTAAATCACATCCTTGTATGCATGACGTAACACAGTTTAATGCACGCCACTCGTGTACGTAATGGATTCAATACACGTAACTTTTTTTTAACCTATTGTGAATATGTTATTTTATAAATTATATGTTGTCTGTTGGTGTTTATGAATTGTTACTGCATATACGTAAATGGAAAGGTTATTCCCCTATAAAAGTATTACGTTATTTAATGTACAAGATACTATTAAAGAAATTATTGCTTACATTTTTTTTTATACATTTATTGATGTATTGATTGTTGTTATTTTAAAGATTACTATTACCGTGGAAAGGTTCTCTGTTTATGTACATGATAACGCAATTACAATGTTTATTTTTATTATTTTATAAGTAATATTATCACATGCGCGAAAATTATCTTTTTATAAATAACGGTGTTAACTTTTATGGAAATTATAAAACACATTTTATAAAATAATATAATATTACGTATGCAACGCTTGTATTAATGTAAAGTCCATAATGACTTATAAAAGATACATCATAGATATTAAATGTTATTACCATAAAAAAATTGTAAGGTTTATACAATTACAACAAACTATATGCCTTTCATTTTTTGTTGTGTTCGTATATACTGTATGTATACAAAGTACACTTAGGAAAGGTGCATTACGTTGCATGTATATCAAAATAGTGTATTAAATTTATTTGGGTTGCTTTTTATTAATAATAAGCTCATATAGGAAAGGTTACGAAATATGTGAAAGATTTCTACTTAAGTTTATGCTTTAAAAAAGATATCGTAAAACGTTGTAGGTAACATCCTGTTTTTATAAATTTTATACGTCAGTTACAATAAGTTACAACTTTAAATTGTTATAGTTTGTGTTTGTGTTTTAACAATGTACCTGTAATATATTATACAGGAAAGGTATAAGTATCCTGTATTGATCTTATAATTAAACTATGTCGTGTGTAACACTTTTTTTTTACGTGTAATTCATATACATATAATTTACATTTGCTATTAACGTTTTAATAGTAATTAAACATACCTGTATTTATAAATAAATTTTTAGGTATGGATATGACCTTTCCAGGTTGTGTTGTTACATTAAAAAAAAAACAAACAAAACGCAATACCTGGAAGTGCCATACTATTATGATGATATTCATGGGACATACTACGCATACTTATAATGTTGTATTTTACGCATAAACTGTTATACGTAAACTGTCTTACATTACATTTATGTAAATCTACTTTTTTATGAGAAGAAACCTTTCCTATGTAATTACATGCAACACGTGTATTAACATACACAAATAATAAAATAAAATGAACTTTAATCAACGTACATGAATATATACCCGAGTAAGTAATTCTTAATTGTTATAGGATTAACAAAGTATGTATTATATGTTATACATTGACTTCTTTACATTCTTTTTTGTCCGATAGGACTTGTACGTAAGTATTGTACTCCATAGGAAAGGTTATTAATAATATGTGTATAGAAGTTTTAATACAAACGTAGCATGTATTTATATTTACGTTTGTAATGCATGTTATTGTTATGCGGTATTATATGTTACTCATTATACTGTACATATGAAACCTTTCCTACGTGTAGTAATAATATACGTTGTTGTAAACAACAACGATAACACACTAAAAATAGTATAATAATTTATGTAATACAGTATACACACAATTGGGTTGTAAATTTCATACCCAATAACATAATATGTACATCATGCGTAAATGTATTTATCGTTATTATTACTTGTACATACAATTAACGAAGTACAGCAATCTTCTATTTTTACGTAATAGTATTTTATGTTTTAAGAAGTAGTGTATATGATACTTATATATGAATATTACTTCTATTTATTACATTAATTTAAGTATACGCGTTTAAACCTTTCCTTACGTTTACATAAGCATACATTATTATATACAATGACAAAATACTACGCATACACGTTGCATTGTACACGGCATTTATATAGTATAATAAATATACGATACTTAAGGTACAATTATCATTAAATACTTATAAGTAAACATTAACAAATACAAACGGAGTAAACTAACCTTTCCAGTAATGTTATTACTAAGAAATATATAGTACACAAACAAACAAACCTTATAATTAGTTTAATGCATACCATAATCGACAAAAAAGAGTACACCATTGTGTAACATATATGTGTCTTACAAGGTAAAGCATTAAACTGTTTTACGGATGTAAAACATAATAAATTTTGTTGTGTACAGCACAACATTACTTTGTAAGTGTTACGTTTACAACATTATAGTAATTAAACATGTATAATTTTTTTTATACATTGTTTGTGTAACAAAGTATTTAAATGTATAAAGTAGGAAAGGTCTTACACGTGATTAGGGACGTACTATATTAACTATCTTGTATATTATAGAAAACGTATAGTACATGTATACATTTTTATAGCATAGTTTATAAAAGTTTATAACAAGGTTAAGTACCGCGGTATATATTTAGAACGTATTGATCACATACGGTAAGGTACATGATTTAAAACATGTTTCGTAATGACTTACTTTTTACAAAGTTTAGTAACGACGCAATAATATAGCCGATAAATTATAATTATTTATAGTAACGTTTATAAAATTTTATAAAAAGTATAAAACATAATTTATAAAAATTTATAAAAACACTGATGCAGTTTATAATTTACCGTATTTAACGGCTTGTTTTTATGATCATGCATAACATACACGATTTTAAGTTAAAACTTAACATGTTTATAAATGAACTGTAATACATTGATAAAACACCATACGTAGCGACTTGTTTTTATGCTTACACGTAAAATGGCATTCTACGTAGCGTAAATTATAACTTCATTAAAATTTTATAAAGGACAGTTATAAATTACCGGCTGTAGCAAGCTGTTTTAATGATAATTTAAAAATAAGTGTTTAAGTGCGATAAATCAGACTCGGTTTAAAACACGCTTCTTAGCGGCTATTTTTTTATAAATTTTTATAACGACGCAATGATACAGCCGGTAAATCATAACAATTTATAATAACGGTTATAAAATTTTATAAAACGCATAAAAAAATTTTATAAACATTTATAAAAATTTTATAAAATTATAAAAAAATTTTATAAAATTTATA
>Ga0193963_1001759_pt1 | contig 10527 bp, 10 predicted proteins | sample FB_6_MG_FD_140359 | JGI IMG/M metagenome (GOLD analysis project Ga0193963, IMG submission 140359) | Microbial mat bacterial communities from the Broadkill River, Lewes, Delaware, United States - FB_6_MG | ecosystem: Environmental > Aquatic > Freshwater > River > Microbial mats | place: USA...
ATGGATTCCTGGATGTTCAAGTTTGTAAGGGTTTTTTATAAATAATTTCCCTCCTGCTTCTACTATATTTTCAGCAGGATAATTCTTTTTAACATATTCATTTCCTTCAACAGGATGTAAATATAATACCTTATCTTTTAACATGATTATATCACCACCAGTTGCAACGGCTCTTTTTACATAATGAATAGAATCATTTTTTGGATATCTAAAAACTACAATATCTCCACGTTTTGGTCTGTCACCTTCTATTAAATGACCGTTATCATTAAAGTCTGGTAAAACTTGTAATTCAATCCAAGGTATTCTTGGTGTAGGTATACCATATGAAAATTTCTTAACAAAAAGCATATCTCCTATTAGTAAAGTATTTTTCATACTTCCACTAGGAATTACAAATGCTTGTGCAATAAAAAATATAATTGACAAAACAATTATAATTGTACCAGTCCATGAACTTGACCAGTTATATAGTTTTCTTAACATTAATTACTTTCTCTTTTTTCTCTTAATTTTGCAGCTTTTACTGTATTTTTTAGAAGCATTGCAATAGTCATTGGTCCAACTCCTCCAGGAACAGGTGTGATATATGAACATTTGTCTTTACAAGCTTCATAGTCAACATCCCCAACAAGTTTTCCAGTTTCTAATCTATTAATACCAACATCTACAACTATTGCACCATCTTTTACCATATCTTCTGATACAAGATTTACTCTTCCTGCTGCAACAATTAAAATATCTGCATTTAGTGTATGTGATTTTAAATCTTTAGTTTTTGAATTACAAACTTCAACGGTAGCTTTTGCATTTATCATTAATGCTGCCATTGGTTTTCCTACAATATCAGAAGCTCCAATGATACATACGTTTTTACCAACAAGATCAATACTATATTCTTCTAACATTCTCATAACACCAAAAGGTGTTGCAGGTAAAAATGCATCTAAGTTTGATACCATTCTTCCAACGTTATATGGATGGAACCCATCTACATCTTTTTGCGGATCAATTGCTTCTAAAATAGTTGTTGTATCAACTTGTGGTGGCAATGGCAACTGAACTAGGATACCATCAAGGTTTGGGTTTTTATTCATTCTATCAATAATATCTAATATTTCGTCTTGCGAAATTGTATCTGGCATTTCGTGAACTACTGAATAGATTCCTGCATTTTTACACGATTTAGCTTTCATCCCTACATAAGTTGCACTTGCTGCGTCATTTCCTACTAAAATTACAGCTAGTCCTGGAGTAATATGTGTTTTATTTTGAAGTTCTTCAACTTCAACTTTTACTTCTTCTTTTATTTTATTTGATAATGCTTTTCCATCAAGTACAGTCATTGCTTTTAGCCTCATATTTATTTAATTTTAGGTTGATATAATATCCAAAATTTTTTTACATAAAGGTTAAGATTGAAATACCTTCTTTTGCTCTTGTTTTTAGTTTTTAGTTCACATGCACAACAGATAGATAATTCATTTATAACGCAACTTGAATATGGTGAGATGCTATATAAAAACCCTAGGGGTGTTGGTTGTATCAAGTGTCATAAAAAAGCTAATAAAAGTGTTGTAATAGCAAAATATAAAGAAATAGATAAAAAAACAAAAGAATTAGTATCAAAATCAATAATTGCGCCAGCAATCAATAATGTAAGCTTTGAAAACTTCATAGAAAAAATGAAAGCAGATAAAACAGAATCAAAAGTTATGCCTACTTATTTTCTTACTGATGATGAATTAAAATCACTATATTACTATATAAAAAATATAAATAAAAAATAGCTTAAACTAACTTTTATAAAACTTTTTATATAATCACGCCTCAAATAAAAATACAAAGGATAGTTATGTTAGAGGGTATCGTAAGAGATAGTATGACAAAACAAGCAACAAAAACTTTAAGAAGAGATGGTTTCTTAATCGCAAACATCTATGGAAAAGGTTTAGAAAACGTTAGTGCAGCATTCAAAAAGAATGATTTCATTAAATACTTAAGAAATAAAGAAACAATTGCATTTGATGTAAATGTTAGTGGAACAGTTTTAAAAGTAGTAGTACAAGAGTATCAAAAATGTCCAATTACTTCTGATTTATTACATGTTGATTTAATGGTTGCTCAAGCAGGTGTAAGAACTTCTTATAAAGTTCCTGTAACTGTTGAAGGTACACCAAAAGGTCTTAAAAACAAAGGTCTTTTCATTTACCATAAGAAAAGAGTTCCTGTAAAATGTACTATTGAAAATTTACCAGCATCTTTCCATTTAGAAGTAGCTGAACTTGACACTGGTCATTCAATTCTAGTTAGAGATTTAACAATGCCAGAAGGTGTTGAGTGTTTCTTAGATCCAAGAGTACCAGTTGTAGGTGTTATTAAAGCTAAGTAATTAGTCATGCACTTAATAGTAGGTCTTGGAAATATTGGTGAACAATACCAATTAACTAGACACAATGTAGGCTTTTTAGTTATCGATGAGATGACTAAAAACCTTACTACTTCAAATATAAACAAAGCTAACTTTCAAGCAGATGTTTTAAAATCAGGATACAACTTATTTGTTAAACCAAAAACTTACATGAATCATTCTGGGGATAGTGTAGTTTCTATCAAAGAATATTATAAAATTGATATGGAAGATATTATTGTAATCCATGATGATTTAGATTTACCATTTGGAACTGTAAAGTTTAAAGTAGGTGGTGGACATGGTGGACACAATGGTTTAAGATCAATTGATTCTCATATAGGAAAAGAATATATAAGAGTTAGAATTGGAATTGGAAAACCTGAAAATAAAGCAGATGTAGCAAATTATGTATTATCAAACTTTTCAAAAGAAGAATTAAATAAATTAGAAGGTATAATCACTCATACTATTAAAGCAATAGAATCACTTAAAATTGAAGATATTGTTGAAGTAAAATCAAAATTTACATTGAAATAAATGAGCATATTAACTAAATATATTTTAAAAAAATATCTATTAAATTTTATTATTGTTTTAATCTCATTACAACTATTTTTTGTTGGAATGGATTTTTTACAAAATTCAAAAGACTTACCTAGTTCTGCGAATTTACAACTTTTATATCTTATGTATAATAGTTTCTTTACTCTAACACTTACGTTACCGTTATCATTAGTATTTGGTTGGATTTTGACCTTGGTTGTATTTGTACGAAACAATGAATTAGTTGCCTTCTCATCATTAGGAGCTAAAAGATTTAACATTTATACTCCCACTATACTTGTTTCTTTTATCTTATTACTGGTACTTATGTCTATTCAAATGACTCCTATGGCATATTCATACGAGCAAAAAAAGAAAATTTTGGATGGGAATTATTTTTCAAATACAAAATCAGATATATTTTTAAAATATGATGATAATTATATTTATTTTAAAAAATTATTACCTTTAAAAAAGCAAGCAGAAGATATTCATATTTATAAGATTAAAGACAATGATATCGTTGAAACAATAATTGCTAAAAGAGCGTATTTTCAAAATGATAAGTGGTATGTTGTTGATGCAAAAATAGTTAAAAAACCAAAAGAGTTGAATTTTGAAACATCAAAATTAGAAGTTCGACATGAAAAGTTTTTAAACACATTAGAAGGATTTAAGCCTAAAATATTAGATAATGTATATGAAGAGAAATCTACTTTTTCAATAATTGATGCTATTTCTGCTTTGTCTTTGTTATCTAAACAGAATGTAAATACAGATAAGATAAGAGCAGCAATTTATTATGAAATTGTTATTCCATTTTTTGTATTACCATTGATAATGCTTATTTTCATTTATACTTCATATAATAGAAGGTTTTTTAATATTGGGTCGTTTACTTCCTTTTCAATATTTGGTACCTTGATAATTTGGGGTGTATTCTTTATGTTATATAAGTTTTCAAATAGTGGTGTAATGAAGCCTGAGTTTTCGTTATTACTTCCAATGATATCTTGGTATATAATATCATTTTTTATTTACAGAAGGAAAAATAAAGCTTAATGGAAAAGATTAAAGCATATGGTATTTTACTTTATACTATGAATAAAAAAGGAACTAAAGTTCTACTTTGTAAGTCTGTAAAAAGTCTTAATAAATGGGGTTGCTTAAAAGGCATGCAGGATGGCTCTGAAACGGCAAAAGAGTGCGCAAAAAGAGAATTCTTTGAGGAGTGTTCTATAAAAGTAGAAACTTATCTTTTTGAAGATTACTTTTATCAAGAAAACGATGAAAAAGATATTGGTATTTGGATTGTAAATGCTAATAAAGTTAAAGATATTGAAAACTATTTTTTAGATGATAAATTATATGACAATTACCTATCATGGGAAAATTCAAAAGTTAAATTTTTTGATATTAATAAATTACCAATTATAAGAAAGAAACAAATTCAATTAATAGAAGATATTAAGGATTTTTTGCAAAATAAGAATCAATCCCATTAGCAATACCTAAAGCTAATTTTTTCTGATATCTAGTCTCATATAATCTTCTACCTTCTTCTTTATGCGATATATATCCAATCTCAATTAAGATTGAAGGCATTTGAGCCCCAACAAGTACCCAAAATGGACCTTCTCTTACTCCACCATCTACAACATCTTTATATAATGACCTTGTAGTAAATAGTAGATTCCTTTGTGTATCAATAGCTAATTTTTGTGAAGCAGTGATTCTAGGTCTATTAAGAGATTCTAAAAAGACACTTTTTGTAGAATAACTCATTGTTCTTATATCTGATTTATTTTCTTTTGCAGCAACTCTTTTTGCTCTTTCACTTCTTGCGGGACTTAAGAAAAATGTTTCTATTCCTCTTGCTTTATCTATTCTACTTTTATGTGCAGCATTAGCATGTATTGATAAAAATATATCAGCTTTTTTCTTGTTAGCTAAGATTGTTCTATTTTTTACTCTTATAAATCGATCATTGTTCCTTGTAAGATAAACTTTATAACCTCTTTTTTTTAAGATAGATTCTAAATATTTAGTTACTTTAAATACTACTATTTTTTCATATCGTTTTTTAGTTCCAACTGCACCAGCATCTTTCCCTCCATGTCCTGCATCTAAAACTATAATTCTATTTTGTCCTGTTTTTATAACTTTTGGGGATTTAGAGATTTTTGCTTTACTAACTTTTTTATTTTTTGATTTATTTTTTAAGTTTAATACTGTGATAACTAGTTGTTTTTTATTTATTCTATATACAGTTTTTAGATTTGATCTATCTTCAAATAATATTCTTAAAGTGTTATGTTTTTGTTGTTTTATAACGATTTGTTTAACACCTGGAATTTTTAATTTTGTTGGATGTGCATCTTTGAATCGACCTTTAATATCATAGATATCTTGAGTAGCATTCTTTACTTTTCTTTCAAAAAATCTTATATAGTCTTTTGTAATATTTGTATTAAAATCTATTGTTATTTTATTTGCTTTTGAAACTACTGATTTTATTGTATATTTTGATTTATTCGTATCTATTTTAGATATTTTTGGTTTAGTAATTTCCTTTATTTTCTTTATTTTCGTAGTTTTTTCTATTTTAATTGGCTTGATTTTTGTCCTATTATTAATTGCGCCATTATATTTTTTTAATTCTTTTTGATATTTAGTAGTATTTTTTTTTAATTTTTTTCCAGTTGATATAAGAATCTTAAGGTTTTTTATTTCAGAATCTCTATTATTATTTAATACAGATTTTAAATATCCTACACGTGCATTATTATATTCACGTAATAAATTATCATTTGCGTGAAGGAAATTTAAAGATGAAAAAAGGAAGACTAGAAGAATAAATTTTTTTAAAATTTTATTCTCCTTTTGTCAATTTTTCCATTAGTTCATGAACTGAAATGATTTTATTTAATCTATAACCATTTGATCCCGTGAAGAAAAGTCCTGTATCTAAGTCTCCTTGATATGCCGCACCTAATCTATCAGCAATACAATATCCTACAGCTTTTGCTTCTACACCTCTATTACATGGAGCAACACAGTTAGAGATACATTGAACTTTTGGAGCTGTATCATTTTCTATTGAAACTTGTAAATTAGTTACAACTCTTCTAGCAGGTAATCCAACAGGAGATTTTCCTAATTTAATATCTTCTTCTTTTGCATTCAATAATACATTTTTTAATGTAGTATCTGCATCACATTCGTAAGTACCAATAAATCTTGTTGCCATTTGTACTCCAGTACATCCCATAGCAATAAATCTATCAATATCATTTTTATCCCAGATTCCACCCGCTGCAATAATTGGTATATCTTCTCCCCAGTTTTTCGCTTCTTCAATAACTGGAGGAACAATATTCTCTAATTGTGATTCTTCTTTAAAACAATCTTCATACTTAAATCCTTGATGACCACCACTTAATGGGCCTTCAACAATAATTGCATCTGGAACTCTATTATATTTTTTCCATTTTTTACAGATTAGCTTTAAAGCTCTTGCACTTGAAACAATAGGAATTAATGCCACATCCGGATAATCTTTTGTAAATTCAGGCATATTTGTAGGTAATCCAGCACCTGTAATAATGATATTAATACCAGCTTCACAAGCATCTTGTACCATTCTTCCATAATCATTACAAGCATATAAAATATTACAAGCTAAAGGTGCATCTCCACAGATTTTTCTTGCATTTTCAACAATCTCAAAAAAAGATTCTCTTGAGTAGAAATTTAACGCATCTTTAGGTTTGTCTTTTCTCATAACTACATTTACGTTTTCACTTTTATTTCTATAGTAACCTGTACCTACTGAAGATATAACTCCTAGACCACCTTCTTTAGCTACATTTCCAGCTAATTGATCCCAGCTAATTCCAACACCCATTCCACCTTGTATAATTGGATGTTTTATTTCATATTTTCCTATTTTCAAAACGGACCTTTTATTTTATTATTATCTTAGCGAAATTCTTTTTACCTTTTTGTAAAATGTATTCCCCAGCTTCTAAATTTAGTTTATCATCAGTTACTTTTTCCTGATTTAAACTAACTGCATTTGCTTTAACATCTCGTCTTGCTTGTGATGTTGAATTAACTAAGTTACTTTCAACTAAAGCTTGACAAATCCATATACCCTTTTCTAATTCAAACTCTGGCATATCTGTTGGTATATCTTTTTTTGCAAATACTTTTTTAAATTCAGCCTTCGCCTTTTCACCTGCTCCTGCTCCATGAAATCTATCAACAATTTCAATTGCAAGAGAATCTTTTACATCTTTAGGATGTAAAGTTTTATTTTTTACACCTTCTTGTAACTCTTCAATTTCTTTTAAAGACTTACTTGATAAAAGTTCAAAGTATCTCCACATAAGTTCATCTGAAATAGATAATACCTTTCCAAACATATCAAAAGCTTCATCCGTTACACCAATATAATTATTTAAGGATTTTGACATTTTTTGAACACCGTCTAATCCTTCAAGAATTGGCATCATTAATACTGCTTGTTGTTTACCTGTATTATATGCTTTTTGTAGAGTTCTTCCCATAAGTAAATTAAACTTTTGGTCAGTTCCTCCAAGTTCAATATCTGTGTTCATTGCTACTGAATCATAACCTTGAAGTAGAGGATAAGTAAATTCACTTACTGCAATTGGAGTATTTGATGCATATCTTTTTGCAAAATCATCTCTTTCCAACATTCTTGCAACAGTTAAATTTGAGGCTAGTGAAATCATTCCACCTGTACCTAACTCTTTTAACCATTTTGAATTAAACATTACTTCTGTTTTTTCTGGGTCCAAGATTTTGAAAACTTGTTCTTTATATGAAACTGCGTTGTTTTTAACATCTTCTTCACTTAAAACTTTTCTAGTTTCACTTTTACCTGTAGGATCTCCAATTGTTGCTGTAAAATCTCCAATTAAAAATTGAACAATTCCCCCAAATTTTTGAAATGTAGCAAGTTTTTGAATAAGTACTGTATGTCCTAAGTGTAAATCAGGTGCTGTTGGGTCAAATCCAGCTTTAACATAAAAGTTAACACCATTTTCATAATAGTTTCTTATTAGTTTTTCAATACCTTCTAAATCAATTATTTCAGCTGTTCCTCTATTTATCTCAGCTAAGGCCTCTTTGATTTTCTCTTCCATTTATCCTCTTCTTTTCATTCTATTTATTATAAGCATCTTTTTTTGAGAAAAACTCTATAACTTTTGCTTTTTTCTCAATGATTCTTTTTACTTCATCTATATTTGAATTATTTACTTCAAATTCAATATCACAATATTGTCTGTATGAATGCTTCTCTCTACCATAATCTACTGATAAGATATAACCTTCATATTGACTCATATAACTTAATAATCTTGCTAGTTCACCTTTTGTATTTGGTAAACTTACAACCATTTTATAATGGTATAAAGTATCTTTTGTCCATTTACAAAAAATCATATCATCTGCAGACATAATTTTTTTATAAGCTTTATCACACATTTTGTGATGGATTAAAGCTTTATTACCATCTCTAAATGCCACTATTTCATCGGCAAATTTTGGGTGGCAACAATGGTCAAATGACACAGAGTTAATACTAAAATTAGAATATATAAGTATATTGTCAAATTTGTGTTTTTTGATTTTACTTGTATATATTTTAAATCTAGCTACAAAACCTTGTTCTTTGATGATTTTTTTCTCAATTTGATGTTTAACGTGTTTAAAATAGTCAAGTATTAATGGTATTTTATGTAAAGAATCAGTTTTTACTATAGATGTTATATTTTTGATATATTTAGAAAATACTGTATTAATAATGTTTCTTCCACTTAATTCATCTATTTCTCTTTGTCTTTGTGAGCATAAAAGTCTAATTTGTTTTTTTGCACGGTTTGTTTTTACCATGTCACTCCATGAACATCTTGGAATGGCATAATCAACAGTTTTAATAGAAACAATATCAGAACTGTGAAGTTCTGTTAACAATGGTTTCTTTACTTTATTTATATAACACTCAATGGCATTTTTCCCAACATCAGTATGTACAGCATATGCAAAGTCATAAGCAGTAGAACCTCTTGGTAAATTAAAAGTATCTCCATGGGGTGAATAAACTACAATCTCTTCTGAATAAAGATCTTCTTTAGTATCTGCATAGAATTCTTCAATATTATCATTTGAGTATTCCAAAGATTTAAGCCAGTTAAGATTTGGTTGTTGCTTTGCACCACTTTTATACATCCAATGTGCTGCAATACCATATTCTGCAATCTTATTCATTTCAAAAGTTCTAATTTGTACTTCATAGATTTTTGAGTTATAAAATACTGTTGTATGAATAGTTTGATATCCATTCTCTTTTGGAGTTGATACATAATCTTTAAATCTAGAAATTAAAGGTTTATATTCTAAGTGTAAAAAACCTAAAACTTTATAACAATCTATATCATCAGTTACTAAAATTCTAATAGCTAAAAGGTCAAGTACTTCATCAATACTTACACCCTTTCTTTGCATTTTTAAATATATTGAATAATAGTGTTTTATTCTACTAAAGATTTGAATTTTATTTAAATCAAAACCATTTATTTCTAAAAGGTTTTTAGTTGATGATATAAACTTATTAAATGTAAGTTGAATAGCATGTTGATGTTCTTTTATAAAATCATCGATTTTTTTATACTCTTCTGGATAGATATAAAAAAATGCTAAATCTTCAAGTGTATTTTTAATAGTTGAAATACCAAGTCTATGTGCAATTGGAACATAAACTACAAGTGTTTCTTCTGCTATTCTTAATTGTTTATTTGCAGGTAGTGCAGAAAGAGTCAACATATTATGAAGTCTATCACATAGTTTTACAACTAAAACTCTAACATCATCAATTGAGGCAATTAACATTTTTCTAAATGTTAATGCTGAAGTAATAAGTTTCTTGTCAGAATCAGATGGAATAAGTTCATGTTCTCTTATTTCATCAATTTTTGTAAGTCCATCAACCATATGTGCTATGTCTTCACCCCATTTTTCTTCTATAAAATCCAAGTTATATTTTGTATCCTCGACTACATCATGTAGTAATGAAGTTGCAATAATATCTTCTTCATTTGAAAAGTGTGAAGCAATTGATGCCACAAGAATAGGGTGAACACAATATGGTTCACCACTTTTTCTAAACTGACCTTCGTGAGCTTCAATTGTGAAATCAATTATTTCCTGAAGCTTTGGAGTTATATTTGCTTCTTTTTTTAAAAGTGAGACAGCATCATCAACATTGTCGACATTCTGTATTTTCTGAATAAAAGGATCCATTTCTTCCCTTAATAATTGTGAAAGTTTTAACTTTTACAATTATTCTTTATTTGTTAATCCTTCAATTACTAAAAGACCATTTGCAATTTCATCAATTGCAATATCTGTATATTTCATGTTTTGCGTATTTTGCTCTAATAAAGGTTTCGCACCCTTACTTAATTCATCTGCTCTTTGACCAACTGCGATAGCAAGAATATATCTATCATTATTTGTTTTTTTTAAAGCTTTTGACATTC
>Ga0193963_1001760_pt1 | contig 10520 bp, 13 predicted proteins | sample FB_6_MG_FD_140359 | JGI IMG/M metagenome (GOLD analysis project Ga0193963, IMG submission 140359) | Microbial mat bacterial communities from the Broadkill River, Lewes, Delaware, United States - FB_6_MG | ecosystem: Environmental > Aquatic > Freshwater > River > Microbial mats | place: USA...
GACGGTTAATCTTCGCTCGTTCCTCGCTACGATTACCGCCCCACAACAAAAGCGTTAGCTCTCTGGATATCACATGGAACGAATACCTGTTTACTTAGATAGTAATGTCATTATTGACATAGCAGATGGTCGTGAAAATGAGCTTCTTGGGTTACTTATGAGAAGTATCTATGATGGGCCTTATTGCTACCCTTTTTCGGCAGAACAAATATCCGAAATTACAGATGATAAAAGGCAATCTCGAAATCAGTCTCGATTGATGCTTTTATCCGACGTAAGTAGAAATCTATATTTTGAACATAGCGTCAATAGCCTTCAGTTTCGAACAGAATTAACGACTCAGGTATTTGAGACTATTAGTGAGGTCGCATTATCAAAAAGCTGGGATGCTGACTTCGCGAATGTCATTTCTTATGAACAGCAATTAGAGGCTCGTACCGCTTTTGGATTGACGACAGATGACCTAAATAATATGTCAGCTAAAGAAGCAATAAACACAATAAACTCATCCCTTTCAAACTACGAACATGAGTTCCAAGAAAATCAAATTAAACCACCTAGGTCACTTGAAGATATGATGGTTTATACAGAGGAGAATATGCGCGAGCACTTCTCACCACTGTGGGAATCAATAGGGGCGAATATTGATTCTGAACTGAGAAATCAAAAAATTGTATGTTTATTCTCGCTAATAGATACTTTTGGTTTTTGGAGCGATACAAAAAAAACATATAAAAAAGGCTCACGATTAGCCGATAGTCGTCATGCTTTTAATGGCTCTTATTTTAAGATTGTCGTATCAAGAGACAAAAGATTTCTGAGGAAGTCAGAGGCAGCGTATGATTACTTTGATATTGGTACTAAGTGTTTCAGTACAAATTATTTTAAGGATCACCTAATTGAAAAACTTTCAAAAAAAAGCTAACAAAGCCTTGCTTGGGATAAACCCAAGAAGGCGGCGTTACATGCTATGAAATATATCCTGCTCATTTTGATGTTTGTTACTCAAACAGCTTTTGCTGAAGTAGATCTGGTTAAAGTCGACAAATCCGAAAGGAAAATGTACTTATTGTCAGCCGGTGAAATAGTAAAGGTTTATGACGTTGCCCTTGGAGCCAATCCTAAAGGACACAAAGAACAAGAAGGTGATGAAAAGACGCCTCAAGGTGAATACACGCTTGATTACAAGAAAGAAAACTCTTCATTTTATAGGGCTATGCATGTCAGTTATCCAAACGCAGTTGATATAGCTAATGCTGAGAAAATTGGTGTTTCACCTGGTGGTTTTATTATGGTTCATGGTCAGCGTAATTGGCTAGGTTGGCTTGCTCCAATTGCGCAGGGCTTCAATTGGACAAACGGCTGTATTGCCATTACAAACTCTGAAATGGATGAATTTATGGATTTGGTAAATGTCGGTACAAAAATTCAAATTGAGTGGTAGGCATGTAACAAGTGCAGTTATCAACGCCCCTTTGGGGCCGGACCTCGCTACGCTCGGTCGCTGCTGCAAGCGTTATAGCCAATTAGTTATATGAAGAAATTAGACGTAAAGGTTACTTTTTTGAAACCTGAGGATGGAGGAAGAGAAAGAACTCCAGAAAGGCTTCTCGAGTCAAAACAATATCGTCCACATTTCCTTGTTGGTGCTACCGAAAAAATAAGGTCGGAACATTACATGGGAGTATGTTTCATTTCACAACAAAACGACTTAGTACCAGGTTTTGAATGTGAAGCAAAAGTTGTATTAATGTACGATGGCGTGGATTATTCTAAACTAGTTCAAGGTGCTAATTTTACTATAGTCGAAGGTCGGCGTATTGTGGGTAATGGCTTTGTCCTTTAGCTATAACAAGGCCATGTTGCATCGTGCACTGGACCGCCTTTCCGCTGCTTCGTTTGTGCATTGCTTCGCTTCGCAAGTTTAGCACAAACAAACCAGCTCCAAGCCTGCCCCAAATGGCAGCGTTAACCCTATGTAATTATTATGCCAAATATATTAGTAAAAAATTGGTTCGGAGGTAAGTTTAGCAACCTTCACCCTTTACTTCAGAAGCTGCATACAGAAGGCGGCAGGCTTACTGGTGATGTTGAGATATATTACGGGAAAGGGCTGGCTGGGGTTATTGGAGGTAGGCTAGCGAAGAAAATGAATTTACCCAGTGAAGGCACCCATCAATTGGTAGTGAGTATTTCGCATGATAATGATGGTTTGCATTGGTGGCGTTGTTTTGATAATCAGGCTCTGGTTAAGTCATTATTCAAACCTGTAGGGCATATTGAACAAGGTTATTGGATTGAAACTACAGGGCCGCTATCAATGAAATTGACCGTAGATATTAATAATGGTGGATGGTTTTGGCGGTGCTTGAACGTTAATTTCCTAGGTTTCCCAATACCCCGTTGGTTAATTCCGAAAACCAATGCGTATAAAATTATTGAAAATGGTAAGTATCGTTTTCATGTTGAATTTTCATTGCCGATTATTGGTTCTTTGGTCTCCTATCAAGGGCTACTGCGAGCAGAAAATAGCTAATGAGCATTGAGAAAGAATTAAGAATAATGCACGCTACTTCTTCAGGGCTAACCTTTCCTATTTAGATAATATGCGGTTTCATGAAAAGGACCATGCGTCTATTTTTAGAGACTTACCAAAAGAGCGAGATGCTCGGTTTTTTTTGCGCACCAATTGTTTTTTATAAGTGGCCTTTTTTATGGTGTTATCGTGGGACTACTATTGGTGCGTACACAGCGAAGTATTTGGCCTCGTCGCTATGAATTCGGCAAGGTTAACAAGGCAAGTAACCCGACGCCATAGGCTCGGGTTCTTTTGGCGTTAAATTTTTATAGGAAAAAGTATGACTAGATTTATTCTCCTTATGATTATTGTAAGTTCTATCTCTGGGTGTGGAGGAAGCTCCGAAGGTAGTGATTCGAATCCTGGAAGTAGCAATTCAAACCCCATAGTAGGAGATTGGAGTGCAACGTTTGAACGTAATGGCGCTATAGGCGAGTCCCATTGGGTTTTATCTGAAGACTCTATCGATACGTATGAAATTGGTAATGGTCAAATTATGGATGAATGGTATTCCGGTTTAGATATTGATAAAACTTATAAATTTATAGTTGATGGTTCTGATGGTACATATATTGTAAATGGAGATATGTTCAAATATTCGATTTCATCGGAGCAATCCAGTACGGCTAGAATATTCGAATTGTCGAGTGGGGTCGAAGTATATTCATGGGAGATCGGTAATGAAAGCGCAGGTGAGGAACATGATGTTAAATATAAATTAGTTGATGATTCATTGACTCTAACTTTTCCTGATCAAAATCAACTTACTTATACTTTGACTAAGTAATACTATTTAACAAATTGCTATTGCGGATAAACCGCAAAGCAAGGCGTTCAGGCTATAGAAAAATGGCCTAAAACTACGAATCATTATCATTATTTCTGTAAAATATCATTTCTACCGCTGATCGACGACTTCATTGCAAAACTGGCTTGCCAGTGGATGATGTTTTGTATGGTGCATAATATTGAAAAACTATGGGGCTTGTAGTGGTACGGTGAATTTGCCACATTGACAGGAACAACACCTAAAACAATTAGGTTTTATGAATCTATTGAACTAATACCAACGCCGTCAAGAAAAGGGAAATACCGTATTTATGACCAAACGTATGTGGAGACTGTAAAACAGATTAAAATGGCGCAGGATTTTGGTTTCAAACTCTCTGAAATAAAATCACATATGGGTGAAACTAATATAAAAAGAGGGCTACCTCCTTCAATTATAATTAATGCGATCAATTGGAAGCGAAATCAAATTAAATCAGAGATTGATAAATTAAAGTTATTGGATGAGCAGATGTTACAGTTACAAAAGAAAATAGAAAATTCTAAATGTAGTATTGACTCTCCCCCATAGAGCAAAGTTTATATTCTATTGATACCTTCATCTTAACCAATAGAGTATTTTCAATGAATAAACCAATTTACAGCAAAGTAGTTAAATTCAGTGGCATTTATGATGTGATTATGACATTTGGATTCGCCTTTCCAGTTTTAGCTGTTTGGAATATTAACTTATTTTCAGACGTTCATATGCAATATGGATTTTCAGGTTCGATCCCTAAGTTTTTGCCTATGCATTTGTTTTTTGTGAACTTACTTGGCTGTGTCGTTTTAGTATGGTCTGCAATTAGAATCTATAAACCTGATCCAATTTTGGGGCTTTATGACAGCTTCGCTAGATTTTTATTTTCCTTTACTATGGTTTATTATCTTTTAGTACATAATGTTACCGGTATATTGTGGCTAATGTTTATACCAGAAATAACTTGGGGGTTAGTACAATTCTTTGGTTACTTTTATTCTCAGAAAATAATGCCTAGTATTAAGTTTAAAGTGCGACAGCCATAGCTATGTTTGCGTTAAGTAGCAATCACTGACAAGGGAGTTGTCGATATTACGAATACTATCGTTATTAACCGTAAAGTTTTATTTGGTGATTGTGATCCTGAAGGTATTGTCTATACACCAAGGTTTTCATATTTTGCACTTGAGGCGACTCATGAGGCAATGCATGAACTACTCGGTTCACCTTTCATAACATCACTTAAAAAAATGGGCGTGCTTACACCAGTTAGGGCGTTTGATTTGGAATTTCTTTTTCCAGTCACATGGGATGACGAACTTCGGCTGGAAGTACGAGTTTCTGCAATTAACCAGCATTCATTTTCTTTTGTCGTTTCCGGCTATCTCAATGTTGATACGCTAGCGTTTAATGCATTAATTACCTATGTAACAGTATCAATAGACAAAAAAGAAAAAATTAAGATACCTGATAAATTAGTGAAGGTATTGAACTGTGCTATCTAGTAAGGCTATGTAATGAACTATCTACGTAATATGTAGCTAAAATTAGTTGGTTATCATAGATCTTTTATATTTTAACTGTCGTTCTTTTATTCATTAAAGGTTGTTGACATGTCTAGTTCAGAAGCAAATGTCTGTGTGGTGCTGTTAACATTATTAGTCTTGTAGGATGTGGGGAGGTGTTATGCATAGATTGCAAAATAAAGTTGTTTTAGTTACGGGCGCTGCGAGAGGAATAGGTCAGGCGATTGCTGAGTTGTTCAGTGATGAAGGTGCAAAGGTCATCTTGAGCGATATCAATGATGATCTTGGCCAAGTGGTGGCGGCTTCGATTGGCGGTGAGAGTGAATATCAGCATTTGGATGTGTCGCTTGAGCAAGACTGGGAAAAAGTGAGTGGTTATATCTCAGACAAATACGGCAAGTTAGATGTGTTAGTTAATAATGCTGGGATTACGGGGTTTCTTGAAACCAGTGGTCCGCACGATCCGGAACATTTAGATGTTGAAAGTTGGAATAAAGTGCATCGAGTTAATTTAGATGGTGTTGCTTTTGGTTGTAAGGCGGCGATTAAATTAATGAAGCAAACGCAGGGCGCGAGTATTGTGAATCTATCTTCTCGTTCAGGTATTGTCGGTATTCCAGGCGCGGCCGCTTATGCATCAAGTAAGGCGGCAATACGCAATCATACTAAAACGGTCGCGCTTTATTGTGCTGAGCAAGGTTATTCGATTCGATGTAATTCGATACATCCTGGTGCGATTCTTACGCCTATGTGGGATGCGATGTTAGGTGAGGGTGACGCGAGAGAAAGTATGATTAAGGGCATCGCTGAAGATATTCCATTGAATACTATGGGCGAAGCTAAAGATGTGGCTTATGCGGCGTTATATTTGGCATCTGAAGAATCCAAATATGTGACAGGCATTGAGTTAAATGTCGATGGTGGTATTTTAGCGGGCAGTTCTGCTACACCTACAAAAAATTGATCGATGCTAAAGTGATTGACGCTACTAGGCTACTAGAGTTGATCTAGTGTGCTTAGTAGTTTTTGTGCATGCTTTAATATTTCACTTTGCTGTGAGAGATCCATGCGTTGCCATGTTTTATAGGGAAAGGCCATTCTTGGGTTTTTCTGAAATAATTCTTTGTTTTTGTCTAAAAAATTCCAATATAGACTATTGAAAGGGCAGGCTTTTGCGCCTGTTTTTTCTTTAACTGAGTAGTGGCAGCTTTTGCAGTGATCACTCATTTTATTGATGTAGTTGCCACTGGCAGCGTAAGGTTTTGTGGCGATTAAGCCTCCGTCTGCCGACAGTGCCATGCCACGGGTATTTGGCAGTTCAACCCATTCAATCGCATCGATATAAATACCGAGGTACCAAGCGTCGACTTCGTCGGGGTCGATCCCCGTTAATAAGGCAAAGTTTCCGGTAATCATTAAGCGTTGAATATGATGTGCGTAAGCATAATTTAATGATTGTGAAATGGCTTTGTTGAGGCAGTTCATATTGGTTTTTCCATTCCAGAACCACTTCGGTAAACGCTGTTCGGCTTGCAAAGCATTGTATGTTGCAATGTCGGGCATGTTAATCCAGTACATACCACGAACGTATTCTCTCCAGCCTAGAATTTGGCGAATAAAGCCTTCGATTTGTGCAATGCTTATATCGTCTTGCGAGTTATTGAATTGTGTAATAGCGGCTTCTATTACATCTAATGGGTGTAACATTTTAGCATTTAAAGCAAAGCTTAAGCGTGAGTGGTATAGACTCCAGGCGTGGGGTGAATTTTGTGTCATTGCATCTTGAAAGCGGCCAAAGTTGGGGAGGCAGGCTTGGCAAAAGTATTGTAAAACTTGTCTAGATTGCGCTCTGTTGCAGGGCCATAATAAGGCGTTTTCTGCCTTTCCCATATACGGTATTTTATGGCGCTTTAAGCGCTCAATAATGTCGTTTATATCGTTTGCGAATACAAGGGGTTCTGGGATTGCAGCAATATCCTCTTTTTTGAAGTGATTTCGATTGTCTGCATCAAAATTCCATTGGCCTCCTAATGGCTGTTCGTCTTCCATTAAGATATTAAAGCGCTTGCGTAAGGCGCGATAAAAGTTTTCCATCCGTACGTGTTTGTCTTTTTTGAAGTATTGAGAAATGTCTTCTGCTGGCAGGATGAAGTGTTCGGTATCGAAACGTTTCAGTTCTATTTTGTGATCTGTTGATGCAGAGTTTTCTAATTCATCGAATTGTTGTTTTAAGCGATATTCGTCGGGGCGTTGGTAGTGAATTTCGCGGCAGTCGTGCTTTTTAGACAATGCGATGAGTAAGTTGCTTAGCGTCGAGTATTCTACCGTATCATCAAGTTTTAGGTGTAGAACGTTATGACCGGCTTGCTGTAATGCTTGTGCGAAGTTTTCCATGGATTTAAAAAAGGCACAGATTTTTTGTATATGATGTTTTACGTAGTGCTGTTCTTGATGAAGTTCAGCAACTACATATAGGATTTCTGGGTCTTTTGTTTTAAACCAAGAGTGATCGGCGTTTAATTGGTCGCCTAGAATTAAGCGCAGTGTTTTATAGGGCTGCATGCTAATGCCTATTTTTATATTGGGTAGGGCAGTAAGCTCTTCCTGCGGTGAAAGATCTTAATGCTAGGTGCTTGGTTTTGCGTCCACTGACACGCTGACGCCAATTTTTGAACGTTTTTTGCTTTAATGTGGTACGCATTAACGCGATAACATGCGGCTCTGATAATCCGTACTGTTCCAGGATGGCTTCGAAGGGAGTTCTATCTTCCCAGGCCATTTCGATTATTCTCGATTTTTCTTCAGTTGATAAATATGGGGTCATAATCAGTAAGTCTTATTGCATATACAATAAGGCTTACTGAGAAAATGTGATTTTGGATCATATGTAGTAAAAACTTTATTCAATAAGTGTTGTTACTACGTGAGGGTTGTTGTGCAGTGTTTTATGTACGGGGCAGCGATCGGCTATTTGTAGCAAGCGCGCTTTTTCTTCATCACTCAATGGGCCTGTTAATTGGATTTTACGTATGAGCGCTTCCATTTTCGAGCTGTCATTTTCTGAGCTTTTGGCATCGTTTATGTAATTGCGCTGGTGTGATAATGATACTTCTACTTGTTCAAGTGGTAATTTTTTATGTGATGCATACATACGAATGGTCATGGCTGTGCAGGTGCCGAGTGCTGCTAGTAGGTGTTCGTATGGATCTGGCCCGCTATTTTGACCCCCCACGTTTGTGGGTTCGTCGGCAAACCAATGATGGTGATCGGTAAAGACTTCTTGTTGGAATTTATGATCAACTTCCGTTACTAATACATGCCCATTTTCTAAGGTTGGGGAGGTGGATGTTGGCGCGGGAATGTAGCGACTGGCCCATCCTGAAATGGTTTGTGCAACGTATTCGCTATCAATCGATTTTGTTAGCAGATGATCGGCATTGTCCAAACTGACAAAGCTTTTAGGGTGCATGGCGGCTTTGTATATTTTTTCAGCATCGGAAATATCGACGGTTAAGTCAACCGGAGAGTGAAATACCAGTAATGCTTTATTCAGTTGCTTGATGTGGTCTGTGGTTTGGTTGCGTAGATCATCGATAAATTGCTTCTTAATGGTGAATTCACGAGCCCCTAAATTAACTTTGGCTTGGCCGTCAGTTTCAATGGTATCAAGGTGGGCGTTGAAGTTGTGTATAACATGGCTTGCTTCAAACGGTGCTGCAATCGTGACTACGGCTTTTACATCGGGCAGCTTTGATGCCATGGCTAAAATCGCTGCGCCACCTAAACTGTGGCCAATAAGCAGTTGTGGTGCTTGGTAGTGTTCTTTTAGAAATTCAGCGGCTGCGAGTAGGTCTTCGGTATTGGATGAAAAATTCGTATTGGCAAAATCGCCATCACTATTGCCTAGCCCTGTAAAATCAAAGCGAAATACGGCAAAGCCATGTTGCACTAAAAAGCGACTGATGCGTGACGCCGCAGCAATGTCTTTTCCGCAGGTAAAGCAATGAGCGAATAATACGTAGGCGCGAATTTGTTGGTCTGGCGTTTCAAGTGAGCCTGATAAAGTTTGACCTTGGCTTGGGAATTCTATTTTGGTTCTCATGGTATCTCCGGTGTGCGCTTTGGTTACTTAGAGTGTAGCGTTCGGTATTCGCCAGGGGCATGCCCAGTCCAAGATTTAAAACGGCGTTGAAAAGAGCGAACCTCGGTAAAGCCTAATCTGTCGGCAATGTCGTTAATCGCTACTTGTGTCGTGGTTAGCCATTCGATGGCGGTTTCACGCCGTATATCATCCAGCAATTGCTGGTAGCCTGTTCCCGCTTCTTGTAACCGTCTTTGAAGGGTGCGCTCTGTCATGTCGAGTGCTTCTGCAACTTTTTCTTTGCGGGGTAGTTCGTGTTCCATAAGCCGACGCAGAACGGCTCTTACTTGTAGGCTAATGGTATTTTGCTGCTTGAGCTCATCCATTATTGATTCGGCTTGCTGGGTTAGGCTTTGTAATAAACCAGGGTCAGGCTGTCGTAACGGAATTTCTAAAACGTCTTCATCAACAATCAGGGCATTGCGCTTAGCATTGAATTCGATATTGCAGCCAAACATGTCTTGGTAAGTTTTGAGTGCTTGTGCGTCTGGTTTGTCTCTTTCTAATTGCACGCAGTAAGGTTTTCCTTCTGGCAGGTCGGCCAGATAGCGGGCAAATTGAGTCCAAGAGTAAAGGACGTTATCGATCATATGGGAAATAATCACCGGGTCGTCGTATTGGCAAACCCAGCGAACGGCTAGGCGACTGCCTGCTTTTTCTAATTTGGTGATGCCCATGTCGCCAACAATGCTTTCGTACATAGGGGTCATGTGCAGTGCTTCACGGGCGCTGCGGCAATTCATAATCATGTAACCGAAGATACTGTAAGATCCTGGTTGTACATAAGAGCCACTTTTTAAACCGAATAACGGGTCATCACAGGCATCGACCAGCCAGCGAATTAAGCGCTGAAATTCTGTGCCTGCTACGCGAGTTATGCTGTTATCTAAAATACCAAGGGGTAACTCATTTTGTACAAGCGCATCTTTTGCTTCAATGCCATAATCTTGCGCGGCTCTTAAGTACTGGCGTAATGCGGCAGTTGATGCAGTTCCTAGGCGATCTTCAGTCATAGGGTATTAATACAGTATTGGCAATGAGTATGGCTTAATTTACTACTTTGATGTCCGAAAGCGACGTTGTGAAAGTTTTTCGGCTTAGTAGACTAAGGCTATATTAGCGCTACCTGCGTCATGGGTCTATTGCTGGATCTAATTAAAAAAATAATTTGGAGAAAAATATGCGTCGTTGGAATGGTTGGGGTGATGATAGTTATGTGAAGGAAGTATCGACACATGGCCGTGAATTAATTAATAGCGTAATCGGTGAAACCAAACCCCTTCCTGAAGCATCATTAGAGAGTGTGATTGCTCAGGTGCCTACTTCTCGATTACCTCAGCATTCTTTAATTGATACCGATGCTGAGCAGCGTGTTCGCCATGCGCGTGGGCAGAGTTTTTCAGATTGGTTGGCGATGCGCAGTGGCGACTTTGGTGTATTCCCTGATGGTGTCGCTTTTCCTGAAAC
>Ga0193963_1001761_pt1 | contig 10520 bp, 10 predicted proteins | sample FB_6_MG_FD_140359 | JGI IMG/M metagenome (GOLD analysis project Ga0193963, IMG submission 140359) | Microbial mat bacterial communities from the Broadkill River, Lewes, Delaware, United States - FB_6_MG | ecosystem: Environmental > Aquatic > Freshwater > River > Microbial mats | place: USA...
TCAAGTTTTAATCAATATCTTAAATAATGCAAGAGATGCACTACTTTTGAAAGATAATATAAAAAGATTAATTTTTATAAATGTATTTACTAAGAATGAACAAGTTTATATCGAAATTTTTGATAATGCGGGAGGAATAAAAAGTAAAATTCTTGATAGAATATTTGAACCTTATTTTACTACTAAACACAAAACACAAGGAACTGGAATAGGATTATATATGAGTGAAGAAATAGTTATAAAACATTTACATGGAAATATAATTGCATTTAACAAAACTTTTACATACAAAAATGAAAAATATACAGGAGCAAAATTCAAAATTATATTAGATAAAAAAATTTAATATGTTTAATTAAAAGCTATTTAAGTAATTTATACCTAAAATACTCTACGAATTTTTTTAAGGATAAAAATGGAACCAAACTACGACAAGATTATAGTTTTAATAATCGTCTTTACTGCATCATTTATAACATGGAAAATCATAAAAGATTTTTATAAGACAAAGTTTCACATGATATTTGCACACTTAATTGCAGTAGTTACTGCATCATTTATGCTTTTATCAACAATGTTTTTATTTATGCCAAAAAACTATCAAAGAGGTCTCTCTCCAGAAGTAGAAATTACTTTTACATCCCTTGCAATTGTAGTTGTCATGTTATTTGTTATATTTGTATTCTTTAAGTACATTCCCACTAGAAATAAGAACAAATAACAGAATCTATTTCTTCTCAATAAACTTCATAACATCATCAAAGATTAAAGGTTTAGAGAAGAAATATCCTTGCCCCATTTCACAATCAAGAGATTTTAAATATTCTTCTTGTTCAATAGTTTCTATACCTTCAGCAATAACACGATAACCTAAACTTTTTGATAAAGCTATAATTGCTTTAGAAATTTGAACATTGTTATTATCCTCAGGTGTTCCATCAACAAAAGCCTTATCAACTTTAATAACATCAATTGGAAGTTTAGTTAAATAACTCATTGATGAATATCCTGTACCAAAATCATCAATTGAAAATCTAAAACCTAAGTCTTTTAAAGTATTAATAGTATTCATATTACTTTGAGAAAATTCCATAATATATCTTTCAGTTACTTCAAGTTCAATTTCACGTGAACTTAAATTATACTTTTCTATTATATTCACTACGTCTTTTACAAAATTCTCATCTCTAAACTGTATACTTGAAATATTTATAGCTATATAAGATAGCTTTTTATTTATTTTTTTAAATTTTACAAAGTCTCTACAAGCTGCATCAAATATATATTTACCAATCTCAACTATTACACCTGTATCTTCTGCTATTGGTATAAATTTTTCAGGACTTATAAGGCCTAAGGTTTTGTGATTCCATCTAACTAATGCTTCAAAAGCAATAACTTCTCTACTCTCTAAAATATATTGCGGTTGGTACATCAAATATAACTCATTATTAGTTACTACGTCTTTTAAAGCTTGTTCTATTTTTAATTGTTCATGAACGTCAATAGACAATTGTTTATTATAGTATTGGTAATTGTTTTTTCCAAGTTTTTTTGCATGATACATAGCAGTATCTGCATTTTTAATTAAGCTTGTAATATCAACACCATCATTTGGATACATAGAAACACCAATACTTGCACTTGTATTTAAAGTATTTTCATCGATTATGATAGGTTCTTGAATTACATCTAAAAGTTTTTGACAAACATAGCCTGCAGAGTTCTTATTTCGTACAGAATCAAGTACTACAATAAACTCATCACCACCCATTCTAGCAACTATATCAGTACCTCTTAAAATATTTTTTATTCTTTTTGAAATAACCTTTAATAAAATATCACCTACACCATGACCTAAGGTATCATTTATAATTTTAAATCTATCCAAATCAATAAACAAAACAAATAAGTTTAGTTTATTTCTATTAGCAATATTAATCGAAAACTCTAGACTCTCTTCTAATTTGACTCTATTTGGTAGTTGGGTTAAACTATCATGATAAGCTAAAAAATCTGCTTTATCTTGTGTTTCTATTATTTCCTTTAAATTTGTATGTACTGCTATGTACTTTATAATTTCGCCATCTTTATCCTTAATTGATGTTATATTAAGCCAAAGAGGTATTACTTCTCCATTTTTATTTTTATCATAAACTTTACCTTTCCAAAAGCCATTCTCTTTTAAATTTAACCACATTTGCTTATAGAAAACTCTATTATGATGTCCAGATTTGAAAAGGTTTGGCTTTTTACCGACAAGTTCTTCTTTTGAGTATCCACTAATTGTTTCAAAAGCTTCATTTGAAGTGATAACATATTTATTTTTATCACATATTAAAATACCCTCTTGTATATTATTAAAAGCGACATCTGATAACTCAAGTTTTTCTTTTTGCTCAATATATTTTGTAACATCTAATTTAATTGCTAAGTACTTAGTAGGTTCATCTTCAATTAAAATAGGAACAATTGAAGCTTTTTCATAAAAAATAGAGCCATCTTTTCTTTTATTTACAAACTCACCCTCCCATTTTTCACCAGCATCTAATTTCATATTTAAATCAGCATATACATCGTCACTCGTTAAACCTGAACTTAAAACTTTTGGTTTTTTACCTACAACTTCACTTTTTTCAAAGCCTGTATTCTCTTCAAATATATCGTTCACATATAAAATATTTTTATCCGCATCTGTTAAGACAATACTATTATCACTATTCTCAACCGCATACTTAAAAGCAGAAAGTTCACTCTTGATATTCTGTATCTTTCTATACTCTTTATAAACTATTAATACAATCACTAAAATAGATATAAAAAAGATTACTGCAATTATAAATTGATACGATGTTTTATTCTTATATTCTAAGATAAGCTTTTCTTGTAAAGAATAAAGTTCTTCTCCAAGTTTTAATTCTTTAGCTTTTATTCTAAGACTGTTAATAGTTTTTATATTCTCAAGTATTTTAGTAGAATGAGCATGTAATAAATCAAGTTTTCTAAAATCAATTCTTTCATTTTCAAACATCAAAAACTCAAGGTTTTCTAATATCCTATCCTTATTTTCATTTAAATTTACAAAGTGTTGCATACTTAAAAACAAGGTGTTATTTATCACAACTTTTATATCATCAGCAAGCTTCTCATCATTCGTAAAATATTGATTAATATCATAGATATAATAAATTGAATTTAAATTTGAAGTATGCTTTGATTTAAATTTTTCTAAATATTCAAGTTTTTTATTATATAGGATATTTGCATTTAATATTTTATTATAAATTTCCAACCCAAATTCATTTTTTATATTACTTTCAATCAAAGATTCAATTACTCTTTCAAACTTGTTAGTTTCTTTTACAATCAAATCAAAATTTACAAACTCATCTTTATTTTCAATAAATTCATCAAAAACTATATCTTGAATAATTAACTTATTTATATCATTTTTATAATTATCATATTTCTCAATATTTATTTCAATTTTATATAAATAGGAAAATAGTATTGAAATCACTATTAGAAAAATTAATAATATTCCATAAATAAAAAAGTTCTTCTTAATTTTTGATATAAAATTATTCAATTATTTTTAACTCCCCATTTAAAGTTCTCAAGAAAGCAACAATTTTTTTTATTTCCTCGCTAGAAATTGGTCGTCCTAATTGAACTAAAGCCATTTCTTGTACTGCTTTCTCTAAACTATAATACCTTCCATCATGAAAATAAGGTGCGGTTAATTCAATATTTCTCAAACTAGGCACTTTAAAGAAATATTTATCTTCTTCATTTTTAGTTAAATTATATCTACCTAGATTCTCACTTTTCGCATCAATTATTACACCAAATTTATTGTAAAGGTTTCCGCCAAGATTAACACCATGATGGCAAGTAACACAACCTTTATTTTTAAAAAGTTCGTACCCTTCTTTTTCATACTCTGATATAACAAATAAATTACCTTTTAAAAACTTATCAAATCTAGAATTTGGAGTGATAAGTGTTTTTTCAAACTCTGCAATTGCATTTGCTATATTTTTTTTTGTTATCCCATCATCATAAATAGATAAAAATTCATTTTTATAATTCGTCTTACTTAATTCTTTAACTAAATTATTAAAGTTATGTGCCATTTCAATAGGGTTTTCAATAGGTCCCATTGCTTGCTCTTCTAAGTTTTTAGCTCTTCCATCCCAGAATTGCCTGAAATTAAAAGTAGCATTTAATACAGTTGGGGCATTAATATTTCCAACTAAATTATTAACACCAATAGAAAATACTAAATTATCATCCCCTCCTTCACTAAGAATATGACAACTTGCACAAGATATTGTATTATCTACTGACAACCTTTTATCACTAAAAAGTTTTTTACCTAAAAGTGCTTTTTTTAAATCAAAATCTATTTTTTCAGGAATAGCAGTAATATTAGAAGCAAAAATATTTAAATTTAAAATAATAAATAATAATATAAAAGCCCTATTTAGCATCATTTTTTCCTTATCTTATCTATAAGTAATATAACATAATTATAATAATAACAAAAAATTGTAGAAAATCTGATATAATTATTATATAAACACTAACTAAAAGGATTAATATGAAAAATATAGCAATCTTTTACGCAAGTAGTACAGGAAAAACGAAATTTATTGCGGACGAAATTTCAATACACTTAGATGAATTAAAAGAATATAATATACGAGTAACTGGTGCAGAGTATATGAGTGATTATTCAAATATAATATTTGGCATTTCAACTTGGGATGGAGGTTCTATCCAAGAAGATTGGCAAGAAATCTGGGATGAATTTTGTACAATCAATTTCAAAAATAAAAATGTTGCTATTTTTGGATTAGGAGATCAAAAAAAATACCCAGATAAATTTGTTGCAGCGATGAGACCCTTATATGATCAGTTAAAAAAAGCTGGTGCAAATGTTATTGGTTTTACTTCAACAGAAGATTACAACTTTGAAAATTCAGATTCTGTAATCAATAATGAGTTTGTTGGACTAGTACTTGACCTTGAAAATCAAAGTGAATTAACAACATCAAGAATAGAAGACTGGGTAACTAAACTAAAAAAAGATTTTATTTAGTCTTTACAGTTTCCGCAAATTCCATATAGTTGCATAGAATGACTAGTTATTTTGAACTTATTTTTCTTTGCAACCCTATCTTGTCTTTTTTCAATTTCCTCATCCATAAACTCAACAATTCTGCCACAATTTGTACATATTAAATGATCGTGGTGTTCTTTTGTATTACTTTCATATTTCTTTCCATCTGCCCCAAAAGTAATAGAAGTAATTAAATTTACTTCTTCTAGAAATCCTAATGCTCTGTAAACTGTTGCAATACCAATGTTTGAATCAGGTTTTTTAGTTTTTATAAGATTATAAACTTCTTCAGCAGTTAAATGTCCTTCTGCATGTAATAATATATTTAAAACAATTTCTCTTTGTTCAGTGTATTTTAAACCTTTTTGTTTAACGATTTTTTTTAACTCGTCTATTACATTTTCACTATTAACCATTCATATAACCTTATATTAATTCTATTAAAACAATTATTGCGAAATATATATTAAAAATAAATATTAAACTATAAAATTTTATTATAATTTTTCCTATTAGAATCAATTCTTTATTTTAAGTTAAGTTTGTGTAATATTTCAATGATAATCATTATCGTTTTATATTGAAATAAGGGTCATTATGTTTTTAAGTGAATTAGAAAAAGGTGAATGTGGAAAGATTATAAAAATTAATTCAGATTCAGTATTAAAGGCGAGATTTAGCTCTTTTGGAATAACAAAAGGTTCTATTGCATATCTAGTCGAAGAAACTCTATCAAAAAATACAATTGAAATTAGAATAAAAAATACAAAAATTGCTTTAAGAATTTCAGAAGCAAAAACAATTGAAGTAGAAAAATCTGAATGCGAAATATAAGTAATAAAAAATTAATCAAAATTGCGTTAGTTGGACAGCCAAATGTAGGTAAATCTATGCTTATTAATTCAATTTCCAACTCAAGATTAAAAGTTGGAAACTTTTCTGGTGTTACAGTAGAAAAAACTCAAATTGAATTTGAGTATAAAGATTATCTATTTAAAATCACTGACTTACCAGGTTCTTATGCATTAAATGAATATACAATAGAAGAGAAAGTTACAAAAGATTACCTAGAAGATGCAAACTACGATATTATATTAAACGTACTTGATTCAACAAATTTAGAAAGAAATTTATATCTTACAAGTGAATTATTAGCATTAGATAAAAAAATGGTACTAGCTTTAAATATGAATGATGAAGCTATTAACGAAGGTATCATTATAGATGAGACTCAACTAAGTAAAATTATTGGTAAACCATGTATTAAAACTTCTGCAAAAAATAAAACTGGTATTACTGATTTAATAGAAACACTTGTTAGTAAATTTGAATCATCTAAATTCGAATCAAAATTAATTTTTTCAGATGTAATTGAAGAAGAAATATCAAATATTATTAAACTTTTAACAGATAAAAGATACAAAAGTGACGTAAACTATAGAGAAATCGCAATAAAACTTTTAAAGGAAGATAAAAAAACATTTCTAAAGTTTCATGAGGAACCAATTTGGATTGAATTACAGCCATTATTAAATTATGCACTTGACCATATTTATTTACATTTCGGGACAAAAAACCTTGAAGATATTTTTGAAGATGAAAAGTTCGCTTTTGCAAAAGGTGCAGTAACAGAAACAGTAAAAAATAAAAAAATCATAGAAGAAAAAACACTAACAGATAAAATTGATTCCTTATTAATTCATAAATTCTTTGGACTTCCTATATTTCTTTTTTTAATGTGGGGACTTTTTCAAATAACATTTGAACTAGGAAATATCCCAATGGATATTATCGATACTTTTTTTGCTAGTTTAATTGATAGTACAAAAGAAATCTTAGGAGATAATGAAATATCATCTGTTATTGCAGATGGGGCTATTGCAGGAGTTGGAGCAGTAGTATTATTTCTACCCAACATTGTAATACTCTTTTTAGGTATTGCATTATTAGAAACTACAGGGTATATGAGTAGAGTAGCATTTCTTCTAGATGGATTCTTTCATAGGTTTGGGTTACATGGTAAATCATTTATTCCTTTAGTTACTGGATTTGGATGTTCTGTTCCTGCTTATATGGCAGCAAGAACACTTAAAAATGATAGAGATAGATTATTAACACTTTTCATTATTGGTTTTATGTCTTGTGGAGCAAGGCTTCCTATTTATGTACTATTTACAGGTGCCTTTTTTGGTGGTGAAAATGCAGGGAATATTTTATTTCTAATATATATAGGAGGAGCAATACTAGGTCTTATTGCCGCAAAAGTTTTAAAAATGACTGTATTTAAAAGTGAAGATGAACCTTTTGTAATGGAAATGCCAAAATATAGAATGCCTTCAACAAAACTAATCTGGCATACTGTTTCAAATCAAGCATGGATGTATCTAAAGAAAGCAGGTACTTATATTTTAGCTGCATCAATTTTAATCTGGTTTGCATCAAATTATCCAAAACACTTAGAATATGAAGAACAAATTGATAAAAAAATTGAATTTGCAAGTTCAGAAGAAGAAAGATTTGAATTGAAAAGTCAATTAGTACTTTATAATTTAGAAAATTCATATCTTGGAAAAGTTGGTAAATTTTCAGAACCTTTATTCGCTCCATTAGGATTTGATTGGAAAATGACTATTGCTTTAGAAACAGGTCTTGCAGCTAAAGAGATTGTTGTATCAACATTAGGAATTCTTTACGGGCTTGGAGATGAATTAGATGAAAACAGTGAAGGTTTAATTGAAAAGATAAGAAACAACATACCATTTGCTTCAGGAATTGCATTTATTGTATTTGTTATGATTTATTTACCTTGTTTAGCTGCATCAATGGTATTTGCAAGAGAAGCAGGAGGTTGGAAGTATTTAGTTTATTTATTTGTATTTACAACCCTAACTGCGTGGATATTATCTTTTATAGCATATAATATCGCTAAAGTTTTAATTGTATAAGATTATAAAATCTTATACAATTATTTAATTTCAAAACTTGTATCTAATTTTATATCATTATCTATAACTTTAAATTGCCAAATTCCCTTCAATCTTCCGGAAATATATCTAAAATCATAAATTGAACCATGACCAGCAGGAATAAGAAGAGTTCTTTCTCTAGAAAGTTGCCCCAAAGGATCAATCCATTGAACTTGTATCTCTTTATCTATATCAACTCTTTCATGTTCATATTTACAAATAATTGAATTTTCATCTTCTAAGATTAAACAATCTATATTATTTTTAACTTCTTCTTCAATTGTCTCAGAAAGAGCAAACGTAGTAATAAACAACAATAAATATATAATTTTATTCATAATGTCTCACTTTAAAAACATATTTAGGGGATGATTATATCATAAAAAAATTACTTGAGATATTTTTCCCAAATAGTTTCTTCTTCTAAAGATACCCTATTTTTTAAAATTTCAAAAGGACTATAAGCTTCCTTATAACCCATTGAATAATGTTCCTTAATCCAATAACCTAAATAAATATAAGGGATATTTAATTCTTTTGCTATTTTTATTTGTGCTAAAATTGAAAATTTTCCTATTGATAAATCTTCATAATCATGATCATAAAAGCAATATATAGAAGAAATAGAATTATCCAAGATATCTACTAAGGCAACACCTACTAACTTATTATCTCTAACATATAAAAATTCTTTTGTAAAGTCATCTTTACCTTGAACATAAGACCTATCATATTCAACAGGTTCAATAGGAGTATACGGCCAATCCTTTTTCTTATGCATATAAGAATGATATTTATCGTATAATTTTAAATGATCTAAAGTTAAAGTTGGTTCTTGTATATAAAGTTTTGTATCTAAATTCTTTTTAAATACTCTTTTTTCCGAACGTGAGAACTTGTAGTTTGCAACATCAATTCTCATTGAAATACATTTTGTACATGCTTTACATTCTGGTACAAAATGCATTTTCCCAAAACGTCTCCAACCATGTTCAAGCATATTTTGATAATCATCTTTAGCACAGTTATTTACATACCTATATCTAATATCTGATGTTTCATAACTAAAATAAGAACAATCCCTATTCTCTTCTACAAATTCAACATCACGTTCTAAAATATGCATAATTATTCGTTTATTTTTTCTTTTATTTCTTTTGCTATTGAAGTTATATTTTTTATTTTTTCATTATTTGATAAAGAATCATCAATCAAATGTTTAACAAAAGCACTTCCAACAATAACACCATCAACACCTTTTGATTTTTCTTTACATGTTTTTTCATCAACGCCAAACCCAATATAAAGTGGAGTTTTAGAATATTTTTTAACTGTATCAATAATAGTTGTTAAATCTTCACTTTTGCCACTTCCTGTAATTCCTGCATATGCAACCATATAAATAAACTTTTCTGCATTTGAAACTACTTGTTTTATTCTATTTTCACTATGAGTTGGTGCTACAAAAGAAATTTGAGCTTTTTTATATTTCTGAAATAATGGTTCTAACAATTTTGCTTCTTCATTTGGAACATCTGGAATAATCAGTCCATTTACACCATATTCTTCAGCTTTCTGTAAAAAATTTTCAATTCCATAATTATAAAATGGATTCATATAACCCATCCACAACATATCCATCTGTGGTGCAATTTGTGAACTAACTTCAAATAGATCTTTTAACTTAAAGCCATTATTTAATGCAATTTCATTTGCTTTTTCAATAACTGGGCCATCAGCCACAGGGTCAGAGAAAGGAACACCTAACTCTAATGTATCAACACCAGCCTCTTTCATACTTAAAGCTAAATCTACTGTAAAGTTATTTTCTGGAATTGATGAAGTAATATAACCAACTAAATTTTTCAATATAAAATCCTAATATTATTTGATAAAGTATTTATTTTAGCAAATTTTATCTTGAATAGATATGAGTGTATATTCAAAATATTTTTTTTAAGAAAATACCTTAAGATAAAAAGGATAATTTTGATACAATATTTAACAATTTTAACACAATATTAGTAGGAAATTTAAATGAGTATTATAAAAAATGATTTTGAAAAAATGAATATTACAAAAATAAAAAATTCAAAAAATAATAAAAAATTGACAATGATTACAGCTTACGATGCACTTTTTGCAAAACTATTTGAAGAAGTTGCGGATATGATTCTAGTAGGAGATAGTCTAAATATGAGCTTTGCTGGTAAACCAGATACATTATCTGCAACACTAGAGCAAATGATTTACCATACAAATGCTGTTTGCACTGGTGCCCCAAAAGCCTTTACAATTTTAGATATGCCTTTTGGAACATACATAAATAAAGATGAAGCTTTAACAAATGCAGTAAAAGTATATCAAGAAACAAATGCTGCAGCTATTAAAATAGAAGGTGGAGAAGACCGTGCACATATAGTTGAACA
>Ga0193963_1001766_pt1 | contig 10504 bp, 8 predicted proteins | sample FB_6_MG_FD_140359 | JGI IMG/M metagenome (GOLD analysis project Ga0193963, IMG submission 140359) | Microbial mat bacterial communities from the Broadkill River, Lewes, Delaware, United States - FB_6_MG | ecosystem: Environmental > Aquatic > Freshwater > River > Microbial mats | place: USA...
AACCTGGTGGGCGAACTGGTTATTACCCAGGCCCGTTTGACCCAGGTGGCGTCAACCCGAGAAGATACGGAATTAGGTGAGTCCGTGGAGGAAATTGAGCGTCTGACCGGCGAGCTTCGGGACAGTGTGCTCAATATCAGAATGATGCCTATCGGCACCATATTCAACAAATTCCGGCGTCTGGTGCGGGATATGTCCTCCCAACTCAACAAGGAGATTGAGCTTGTGACCCAGGGAGCGGAAACAGAACTTGATAAAACCGTTCTGGAACGACTTGATGATCCCTTAGTACACCTGATCCGCAACAGTCTTGATCATGGTGTGGAACCCCCTGAGGTTAGAGAACAGAGGGGAAAATCCCAAAAAGGAACTATTGTCCTGTCTGCCGGCCACAAGGGAACCAATGTGGTCATTACGATTCAAGATGACGGGGCAGGGCTCAATGTCGAGGCCATCCGTCAAAAAGCCGTGGAAGGGGGATTGATTTCTGAACATGCAGAATTATCCGACAAAAAGATATTTTCCCAGATATTTGCGCCCGGGTTTTCCACCGTTCGGAACGTGACAAGTGTCTCCGGCCGCGGTGTCGGTATGGATGTGGTAAAAAGAACCATTGACTCCCTAAGGGGACGCATTGACATTGACAGTGTTCCTGGTGAATGGACCAAGGTTACGCTTATTCTTCCTTTAACCCTTGCGATTATCAATGGTCTGCTTGTACGCATTGAGGATGATTTTTTTGTACTGCCTTTGATGTCTGTTGAGGAGTGTGTTGAAATTAAAAGTAAGGAAGTCGAAATGATTAACGGCAGAAATATTTTAAATGTTCGGGGGGATATGGTGCCGTATATCCGTCTTCGGGACCGTTTTCATATGGGGAATCGTCGTCCGGAGAGGGAGCATGTAGTTATCACTGATGTTAATAACAGTCGTATCGGTTTCGTTGTGGATCATGTGATCGGGGGGCATCAGACAGTGATAAAACCTTTGGGACCGGCCTTCAAGGACATCAAGAATGTATCCGGGGCCACCATCTTAGGGGATGGCACCGTGGCCTTGATTTTAGACACCAATGTTCTTCTGGAAAGCGCATAGCAGATTAATCATATTGGAGGAAAATCAATGAATGTACAGGGCATCACCCAGACAAGCCAGTACCTGACATTTAAACTGGATAAAGAAATTTATGCCATGGACATAACAACGGTCCGTGAGGTACTTGATATTATTCAAATCACCAAAGTGCCCCAGATGCCCGATTTTATGCGCGGGGTCATCAACCTGAGGGGACGGGTGGTGCCGGTTGTGGATCTTAGACTGAAATTCGGTATGGAAAAAGCAACTTTTTTAAAAGAAGCATGCATTGTCATTATTGAGGTCTTTCTTGATGGTGAAGAAACCATCCTTGGTATTTTGGTGGATGCGGTTCAAGAAGTGATAAGCCTTGAACCCGAACAGATTGATCCGCCACCCAGGATCGGCACCCGGCTTAAGACTGAATTTATAAAAGGTATGGGAAAAAAAGATCAAGAATTTATTATCATTCTTGAAACGACCAAGGTTTTTTCTGCCGAGGAGCTTGCCATTGTCCAGACTGCTGATGATATGCCCATACCTGAAATATAGGAGGGTGCAAATGCTGGGGAAGAAAACGATGATTAGGCGCAATGCTTTGCTATCGGTATCTCGGAAAGGGTAGGTTATGAGCTTTTTGTCTCTGCCCTCGCTTGGCATGGCGGATTTCAGGCGATTAGGCGACTATATCCACGCGGAACTGGGTATCAAGATGCCGGATGCCAAACGTGGTATGGTTGAATCCCGTTTGCGTAAGCGCTTAAGAGCCCTGGGTATATCTTCTTATGAAGAATATTGTGCTTACCTGTTCAGTCCCCAGGGGCAAAAAGATGAACTGCCCTTTTTTATTAATCAGGTTACAACCAATAAAACCGATTTTTTCAGGGAATCCAGACAATTTGTTTTTTTGGAGCAAAAGGCATTGCCTGAACTGCTTCTTTCAGTGCCCACAGGCGACACCAAAAAATTGTATATATGGAGTGCTGCCTGTTCACGGGGGCATGAGCCCTATTCCCTGGCCATGGTGTTGTCTGAATATGCGGAACAACATCAGAATATTGATTTTTGTATTCTTGGCACAGACATTTCCACTGACGTGCTGAATGTTGCCCAAAAAGCCGTCTACGCCCATGAGGAGATTGAACCGGTACCCATGGTGCTGAGAAAAAAATATTTTTTGCGAAGCAAGGATCGGAGTAAAAATATGGTCAGAATTGTACCCCGACTTCGATCCAAGGTGAGGTTGCTTCGTTTGAATTTGATGAATAAACGTTATAGCGGCATTGAGCAGATGGATATTATATTCTGCAGGAATGTAATGATTTATTTTGAAAAGGAAACCCAATACCGGATTCTGCGTCGGCTGTTAACCCATTTAAAGCCGGGAGGTTTTCTTTTTATGGGGCATTCAGAAGTCATCCAGTACGCTGAGTTTCCTTTAAAATTAATTCAAACGACGATCTATCAAAAAGTGGGTAATGGCAGAAGACGATAAAAGACGAAGGTGAAAATGGGGAAAAAAATTAGAGTGCTGATTGTGGATGATTCCGCGTTGGTTCGAAACGCTCTGTCCAAGGTACTGACTTCTGATCCGGAAATTGAGATTATGGCCATGGCCCAGGATCCAATCATTGCCGCGTCAAAGATCCGCAATGAAGTGCCGGATGTCATTATCCTGGATGTTGAAATGCCCCGCATGGATGGGATTACCTTTTTGAAACGAATTATGGCCCAGCATCCCATTCCTGTGATCATCTGTTCGACCCTGGCCAACCAGGGGAGCCAGACCGTATTGTCAGCCTTGGAAAACGGGGCTGTGGAGGTGATTGAAAAACCGAACCTGGGTACAAAAAAATTTTTTGAAGAATCAAAAATTAAAATCTGTGACACGGTTAAGGCGGCTGCCATGGTCAAGGTTACGGTGCGCAAACATGTCAAATCCATTAACGTCTCTCCAAAATTGACCGCAGATGCCATTTTACCTAGTCCGCCCGGCAAGGCCATGGATAAAATCACGGAAACGGTCATTGTCGTTGGTGCGTCAACCGGGGGCACAGAAGCGTTAAGGGCTCTTTTTGAACGTTTGCCCCGGGATACGCCCGGTATGGTTGTGGTTCAGCATATGCCTGCCAATTTCACCAAGGCCTTTGCCGACCGAATGGATAAAATTTGCCTTGTGTCTGTCAAGGAGGCGGAAAATAATGATACTGTTTTACGAGGCCGGGTACTTATCGCACCCGGCAATCGTCACTTGTTGCTTCAAAGAAGCGGCTCCAGGTATTATGTTGAGGTCCGGGACGGTCCGCTGGTCTCCCGCCACCGTCCCTCTGTGGATGTTCTTTTTCGTTCTACTGCCCGATATGCCGGGAAAAATGCCCTGGGCGTCATCATGACCGGGATGGGTGATGACGGTGCCAAAGGAATGTTGGAAATGAAACAGGCCGGGGCCTATAACATTGCCCAGGACAAAGTGTCCTGTGTGGTGTTTGGTATGCCCAAAGAAGCCATAAAACTTGATGCTGTGAACAGCATTCTTCCATTGGATAAAATTGCAAACGCCTTACTCAAAAAGTGCCGGACCATTTAAGCGACCGGTAAATCAAGTCTCCATCGGGATCGGAGACTATTTCGCCAGCAGCCAGGATGTTGTCATTCATACCGTACTCGGCTCATGTGTAGCGGTGTGTCTGTATGATCCGGAAAACAAAATCGGCGGTATGAATCATATCCTTATGCCGTCCAATCCGGATATTAATAAGTACGATGCCTCTGCCCGCTATGGCATCAATGCCATGGAGTTATTGATCAACGCCATCATGCGGCTGGGCGGAAATCGTAAAAAAATGGTTGCCAAGACCTTTGGCGGGGCTAATTTGCTGATGGCCGTTTCCCAGGAGAATGCTGTGGGGGCAAGGAATGTAGGATTTGTGGTTAATTTTCTTCGGGCGGAAAAAATTAAGATCCTGAGTCGTGATTTTGGCGGCCATGATTCACGCAAAATCTTTTTTCATATTGCCACAGGCGATGTCTTTTTAAAGCGCGTGCCATCCATGAAATCTTTAGTGGCCGCAGAACAGACAAAACGAAACCGGATCAAGGAACAGCTGGAGGAGCCGGGAGATATTACGCTGTTCGACTAAGGACCGCAGATGAAATAAAGTAGACGAAATTGCGCCGAACTTTGGCTCATATACAAGGCGTATTAAAGGTCTAATAGCAGGCCTATTCGACCTTTAATGCAACGAAGTAGATGAGTTAAAGGGCAAGTAATTTCGTCTACTTTATAAAATTTGTGGTCCTAACGGGTCGTATTGTCGTCAATATGTGCAGAATCGGGTCCGGTCGGATTTGAATGAGGCATCCATTTTTTTAGTATTTCCCAAAGATCTTCCATCATAAAGGGTTTGGTCAGAAAATCGTCCATGCCTGCATCCCGGCACTTCTTTTTATCATCCGTCATGGCATGGGCGGTGATGGCGATGATTGGGGTATGGGTGCCAAGAGTTGCTTCATGTTTCCTGATTTCACGGGTGGCCTGGTAACCGTCCATCTCCGGCATCTGACAGTCCATGAGGATGATGTCCGGTTTTAAAGAAATGAACTTATCTCTGGCATCAACCCCCGTGGCTGCAATTTCCACCCTGCAACCAAATTTCCCAAGCATGGCGGAAAAAACATCCTGGTTGGTGATGTTGTCTTCGGCCACCAGTACATGCAGATTGATCTTGTCCGTTTTTGGGGGACGGGAACCGGCGGTTAAAGACATTTGGTTAACGCTTTGTGCTGCCTTTTTTAAAGGAAGAACAAAGGAGAATATGCTTCCTTGTCCCGGTCTGCTGGTGCATCTGATGTTACCTCCCATAAGTGACACCAGATCCGATGAAATGGCAAGGCCAAGCCCGGTGCCTCCGTATTTGCGCGTAAAAGAGGCGTCAGCCTGGGAAAAGGGTGTAAATAAAAGTTTTTGCTTTTCAGGTGGGATCCCGATACCCGTGTCTTTGATGGAGATGGTCAGGTCAACCCGGGATTCCTGGTCACCAACGTTGTGAAATTCACTGTCCCTTAGCAGGGATGTGGACACCATGATGGTTACCCCGCCTTTTTCTGTAAATTTTATGGCATTGCCCACAAGATTAATCAGCACCTGCCTGATCCTTGTGGGGTCTCCCATCAGAAAAAGGTGTGCATCCTTTTGAATTTCAACGGTTAAAGTTAGGTTTTTATCCCTGGCTACAGACATCAGAAGTGTTTTAATGTCCGTCAGCAGGCCGCCGATATCAAAGGCAATGGATTCAATGTCAACTTTGCCCGCCTCAATTTTGGAAAAATCTAAAATATCGCTGATGATTGCAAGCAGGGTCTGGGCTGATTTTTGAATATTGATCGCAAACGTTTCCTGGTTACTGGACAGTTTAGACGAAAGCAGGATGTCAGTCATGCCGATAATGCCGTTCATGGGTGTTCTGATTTCATGACTCATGTTGGCAAGGAACCGGGATTTTATCTGGCTGGCGTCCTCAGCTTTTTTCTGGGCCTTTTCTAAATGAATGACCGTGGATTCGAGTGCTTCCTTGGCCTGGGTCAGGTCCTGGGTTCTTTGCACAACCCTGGATTCAAGCCTTGAACTGTATGAATTCAGCCTGTCGTCCCGGGCCTGAATCTCTTCAATCATCTGGTTAAATTGTTCCACAAGCACACCAAACTCATCGTCACTGTATTTTTTTACCCTGACCTGATAATCCTTTTTTCGGGTCACCTGCCGCATGGAATCAATGACATCAAATAATGGTCGGGTGAAGATGGACTGCAGTTTGGAAGACAGAATCAATACCACTGCCAAAGAAATGATAACAATGCCTGCAACAATCAGATAATAGGCAGCCAGTCTTTTTTTTTGTTGCTGCATATCATCAATCAAATGAATGGCCCCTAAATAATTGTCTTTAAAATTGACAGGCAGAATCACATGGGTATGGCCGTTTGTAACCCCGCTGAGCATTTTTTGGGCAGCAATTGTCTCAATTGGGGAGATGCCTGGTTTGCATAATTGTCTGGCTTCATGGGCCAGCGTGTCAATGGAAACGGCATCCCTTGAGAAATCAGCGTAAATTGTGCCATGGGTGTCGTAAAGAATTGCGCCGATAATGCCCTGTTTTGCAGACAGGGCGCTTAGATCCTCCAATGCCGCATCCCGGTCATTGAACATCATGGCAACCGAAGAGTTCAATGCAATCAGGTCCGCCATGGATACAAGTTCATCAACCAGATTGTTTCTGGCATTATACTTTTCATAGGCCACCATGGAACCGGCCATCATAAAAAGGGCCAGTAATGCCGTAAATCCAAGGGTCAGGATCAGTTTTGTCCTGATGGAAACGCCGCTATGGTTTGATTGTTTTTTGGGTTTCATTATTTTTCATTTACAATGACAGCCAGTTTTAGCAGCCTGGAACTGAATTTGAGCTGGTGTGCCTCAGCTTTTTTAATGTTGACTTCAAAATAAAGATGATCATCTCTTGTGAAAAACTGAATGATGCCTCCGGCCCGGCTAAAATTTTTGACTTCACCAATAGTGAGAATCGGTCTGTCCCCAATATGGCTTAAAATTTGTAAGACCTGATCCAAACTCGCATGCCTGCTGATGAATACAATCTGACTTTCTGTCAGCGTTTTTTTATAATCATTGGCTTTGGGGTCAGGATATTGGATGGATATGACGCGTCCGGTACTGATTTTTCCGTCAATGGTCTGGAAGCCTTTTTTAAGATCTTCATTACCGAACACCGCTATTTTAAAGCTTTCTCCTTCACTGTCAAATGCAGTTTTGGGCCATTGAATGAGTTTGGTGAAATTATAAACAAAGGCGGCTTTGACCCTATATTCTTCAAGGTTTTGTGATTGGACTGTCTCTATGGCAATAATACATAACAGAAACCGGCAGATGCAGGCCGAAATGAATATTTTCATTGTTTTATGCTTGAAAGGTTGCATCTGTCTTGTTTTATTCCATGGGGATAGAAGCATATCTTAGAATTTATAGGTTAAGCCGGCATAGGCGCTTCGGGGGACTTCTATGGGATAACTGAATGCTTCCTGGACAAATTCAAGGTGGCTGTCCTGGAGCAGATTCTGCCCGGTCAGGAAAAATTCCAGGTCCGGCCGGATTCGCCATCCCAGGCGTAGGTCCAGAGTTGCGTAATCGTCAATTTCATAGATTAGAGTGTCAGAAAATACGTAATTTGCATTTGTTTTGCCCACATATCTAAACCAGGCATCCAGGGTCAAATTTTTCGTCAAATCAAACCGGCCCCTCAAGGAAACCTGATGTTTTGTAAACCCAAAGTCGAGTTCAAAATCCTCGTCATTGTCATGATCATGGAATGTCAGTGAATAGGCAAGGGTCCATTTGACTTTCCTGCTTGTGGCCAGATCCACGGAAATTTCTGCACCCCAGGTCTGGGCATTGGACATGTTGCTTAGCGCAACATCCTGAATAAGTATTTGGTTCTCGTCGTCAAAATAGGGCGAACCCTGGGGTGAATAGATCCTTAAGTTTTTATAATCATTGAAAAACAGCGCCAAATCAATTGAAAGGTTTTGTTGTGGGATAAAGCGGTATCCTGCCTCCCAGGCCCACAGTGTTTCTGCCTTTTGATCCTCATTATTTAGGAATCTGGTATATAGAGGAAACGGACTGCCGGCGATATCTGTTCCGGAGAGGTAGACGATCGCATTGGCTTCCATCCGGGAGGGAATCCGGGTGGCCCGGGAAATGGCGGCCCACACCCTGTGGTGTTCACCAGGTGTCCACAATAGCCTTGTGGAGGGCTGAATCTCAAAGCCGGTATAATCGTTGTGCTCAAATTTTGAACCAATGGTCAGTTTGACTTTATCCTCCAGTAAAGATATTTCGTCCTGAACAAAGGCCGAGTAAAGAAGATCACTTGTGCTGACAGGGTCCATAAATGCAACTTTTGAGCCTGAATAATCATCAGATGAATGGCGCAGCCGAAGTCCCCATATAATATCGTTCCCAAAACCCAGCCCGAAGCGGTGTTGAAATTCCACATCAAGGTTGTTCCGGCCTTCGTTGAGGATATCCTCGGAACGATGCATGGTATCGTAATACATTTTTACAGACATTTCAGATGTTCCGGAAAGGACCTTTGTCCACCGGCCCATGATATTGCCCCCGGACACATCTGTTTTTACGGGAAATACATCCATGTATGGAGGGGTCTGACTGTAAAGATAGAGGTCTTGGTGGATATGGCCGTCGTAGATATCCCCCTGGAGGGTCAAATCGTCGGCCAAAGACATTTGGGCATCCATGCGAAAGCCGATCTGATTGATTTGCCAGTCGTCACTTGCATTTTCCCCGGAAACACGATCAAATTCATCCCTGGCCCTGTGTTTGGCGTAAATCCGCCAGAATTTGTCTTTACCCATGGAGGCGCCATATCTTGCGGCCACCATGGTTTTTTCCACTGATCCCGCTGATGCCTGTACAAAACCGCCCTGGGTGTCATTGGCCCGCCGGGTGATGATATTGATCACCCCATTAACAGCATTGGATCCCCAGATGGTCGCCCCGGGGCCGCGGATCACCTCAATGCGGTCCACATCTTCAAGCAGCACATTTGTTACTTCCCAGTATACGCCTGAAAAACTTGGGGTATACACACTGCGTCCGTCAACAAGCACCTGAAGACTGGGGGAGAAGCGACTGTTAAATCCCCTGCAGTTTATTGCCCATTTGTTGGCATCAATGCGTGCCACATTCACGCCTGGGGCCATGCGCAGCGCATCAGGAATACTGGTGGCACCGGAACGTCTGATATCCTCCCGGGTAATTACGAAAATTGCGGCCGCACTGTCAGACAGCCGTTGGCTTTTTTTACTCACGGAAGTTACTTTGATGTCCATGAGTTCTTCAATGGAAAATTCAGTTAGGTCCTGGGCGTCCTGTGCCACTGCGCACCTGGCGGGTAAAAGAAGGAACAGGCCAGGTAGAAATAAAAGCGCCAGAATCATTTTTTTCAGGAACACGCGTAACACCCGAACCCTCTTTTTTAAAATTATGTATGAAGCATCTATCATCTGTAGCAATAATTATCTAATGCCTGAACGAAAACCTGGAAATTTTGTCGAATACAAGGTGGACCGCAAATTTTAACCGCAGGCATATATAGAATATTTCGAGGATTAAAATTTCCAGCCAACGAAATAATCGGCAAAGTTTACGGTTTTTGTCCGGGCATTATCTAATATTTAGCGTCAATCCCCTTTATTGTCAATCAATTACAGGATGTTCATCGTTATGATACCTTTTCAAGCAGGGCCTGGTAAGCGTTGTTTAGTTCCACAAACCTGTCGTGGCTGCCGCCCCTGTCCGGATGATGCTGTCTTGCAAATCGCCTGAATTCCCGGGTGAGGTCTTTTTTGTCCATGGACTCCAAGTCCTTGGCCGTGAGATTGAAGATTTTTAATGCTTGGGACAGCGCAAGTTGTCGGGTGGTCCCCGGCGGTTTAAACCAGCGGCTTCTTTGACGGAACTGGAAATCGTTAACCATATCATCCAACAGCACCGAATCTCCGTAAGTGTGATCAAAAAACATAACGGCATACCGGATCAGATATTCATGCAGCCGGTTGGTCAGTCCAAAAAGTTCCTTATTCAGCAGGCATAACTCCTGGATAAAAAAGGCCTCGACTTTATCTTGGTCCAGTGCATGGGGCATCTGCTTGGCCATGAATCCTTGGAAAAAGCGATGGAGATCAAGCGCCGTATAAATATAGGATTTAAGATCTTTTTTCTTTAAAACCTGCTCCTGATCCATGAAGCACTGTTCGATTTCGTCCCGGGATTTGTTGTGCAACTGCCTGAAAATTACTGCCGGCATATTCACAATGGGCCCCTGGTCCATGTTGCCGAATTTAAGAAAATGAGCCCGGCGTTTGTCAAAGGCATGAGCCTGTCTTGCAATGGCCTCTTTTTTCGCCCGGGACATAGGCGTATGCTGCTTAAAGCCGCGTTGCCTGAATGTCTGGGTGGCCCTGCGGATATCGGGCCGAATAAAAGGCCTGAACAGATTTTCAAGCTGGTCGCTGTTAAAGGTGTCGGCCAGGCTTGAAATCCTTGATTCCAGATCCGGGTTTAAATACCAGGCATTTCCGCCGGGATAATCAATCCAGGCCCCGGGGCAGGGACCTATATCAAGAATGTCCCGGGCCACCATCTGTTCACCCTGTCTGACGGATTCGCGCAAGATGTAGGTGGTCCGCTTGTTTTTTTGTACTTTTGCCAGATACATGGTTAACCGTGTGGCCCTGGATTTTTATATGCCAGGGTCGAAAGTTTGATCAGGTTATATTGTCTTGTACCAAGGCCGATGTCCTGGGCATAAGCAAGCTGGTGTTCCCAGTCCAC
>Ga0193963_1001767_pt1 | contig 10499 bp, 6 predicted proteins | sample FB_6_MG_FD_140359 | JGI IMG/M metagenome (GOLD analysis project Ga0193963, IMG submission 140359) | Microbial mat bacterial communities from the Broadkill River, Lewes, Delaware, United States - FB_6_MG | ecosystem: Environmental > Aquatic > Freshwater > River > Microbial mats | place: USA...
AAAAGAGTGAAATCAATTTTACACTTTGATTTAAATGGCTATATTGGTATTATTAGTAGTCATAGCGTTCGTCATGTGAAAAAAGGTCATCCTAATGATATATTTTACATCTGTGAAATTATGGATATAATTCAAAACTTTTCAAAAGTTGAAAAAAGTATAACTAGAGACCATAAAACAGGTGCTTCCTTGATTAGTTTAGAGTTTTATAAAAGATACGATGGCAAAATAGTAAAGTTAGTAAAATTAAAAGTACATAGAAAAAAAAGATTAGAATTGAAAACACTATTTATAAAAGACTAACAGACCAAAAACTGTTAGATGTTACGGGTGTTTGCTAATGCTTTATAAAAATAACCCTTAGCTTAACGTCTAAAACGAACTCCGATGGTTTTATACTCAGAGAGACTCTGTATTAATAATATAACATAAAAACAGTTTATTGTAAAGGTATTTCATAATGATAGTTACTTTCATTTCCCAATGTGAGAAAAATGCACTCAAAAAGACACGCAGGGTTTTGGACTCTTTTGCCAATCGTATAGGAGATAATACATGGCAGACTATTATCACTATGGAAGGATTAAATGCTGTACAAAAACTTCTGAGAAGAACAGCATCCAAAAGTACGGCTGTATCATGTCATAGGATACGCACCCGTTCTCGGAGTGAGTTATTTTGGGTGGTGGGTAATAGAGAGAGGTTTAACGAAGATGGTATTGTACCTGTGCATAGGACGCAAAAAATGATTTTGGATAAGTATAAAGAGAGTGATTGGAAGTATTTACCACTGATTAAGTCACTTACGGCTCTCTCTGCATTACTTCATGATTGGGGGAAATCAACGGCTCTTTTTCAAGAAAAACTTAAACCAAATAGTAAAATCAAAGGTGACCCTATTCGTCATGAGTGGGTAAGTTGTCTTCTGCTTCATGCGTTTATTTCTCAAAATAGTGAAGATTGGTTATATCGTTTGGCTGAAGGGAAGATAGATGAGCGTGTATTAAAAGAGACAATAATCAAAGATGATAAATATAAAGTGTTAAAAGACCTTCCTAATTCAGCGAAACTACTTATGTGGTTGATTGTTTCTCATCATAGATTGCCTTTGGATATGCAAAATATTAATCATTGGCAAGGAGAAGAAGCTTTTTCTATAGAAGCGACATTCAAAAATATTCAACAATCATGGGGATATGAGAATAGAAGAGATGAAGAGGAATATAAAGGACTGATAGATAAGTGTTTTGAATTTAAACATGGATTATTGAGCAACTCTCCTAAATGGATGAAAAATATCAAAAAATGGTCTCATCGTATGATTGGGACACTTGATTTATTGGAAGAGTCTATCAAAGAGGGAAGCTATAGAGTGGTGTTACATCATGCTAGATTGGCTTTGATGTTGGGCGACCATAATTATTCTTCTCAAAACTCTGATAGTAGATGGAGTGACACCACAGGACTTTTTGCCAATACCGACTCCAAAAGCAAAGAGTTAAAACAGAAACTTGATGAGCATCTTTGTGGTGTGATGGCAAGTGCATTAAAAACGATACATCTACTCCCTGCCTTTGAGAAAGAGCCTCCAATGGCGAGAGAAAATAGGCATATTAAGAGAGCAAGTCCCAAAGCCTACGCATGGCAAGATAAAGCTGTTAAAAAGATAGAAGAGATAATGGACTCACCGAATAAAAAAGGTTTTTTTGCTGTCAATATGGCAAGTACAGGTTGTGGTAAGACCTTTGCCAATGCTAAGGTTATGAGAGCAGTATCAGAAGACAAAAGAGACTTTCGTTATATTTTAGCGTTGGGACTTAGGACTTTGACACTACAAACAGGTGATGAATATAGAGAGAAGATTGGACTAGAAGATGATGAATTAGCTGTGCTTATTGGGTCGAAGGCTGTATTGGAACTACATGATAAAACAAAGAGTGAAGCTGATAAAAAAGAGGAATATGATAGAGGTTCTGAGTCTATAGAGACACTTTTGGATGAAGAGGTAGTCTTTGATTGTGATATTCCTGAGGAGGGATTGACTACCATACTTAAAAAGTACAAAGATAAACAGTTCCTCTATGCACCTATACTTGTCTGTACGATAGACCACTTAATGGGAGCAGTTACTACCAAAAGAGGAGGAAAGTATATCTTGCCATCTCTTCGCTTGATGAGTTCTGATTTGGTCATAGATGAGATAGATGACTTTTCTGGTTCTGACCTAATAGCTATTGGGAGATTGGTACATTTAGCAGGGGTATTGGGTCGTAAGGTGATGATTTCATCGGCTACTATTCCTCCTGATTTGGCAGAGGGGTATTTTAATGCGTATAAAAAAGGGTGGCAACTTTTTACAAAGATGCGTGAAGCCAAAAATGAGATAGTCTGTGCATGGATAGATGAGTTTAGAACAGAGGTAGAGAGTGTTAATACTTTTGAAAATGGCTCTGCGATAAAGCAGTATAATAAATCACATACTCATTTTATCAATAAACGCGTTGAGAGTCTTGCCAAGCAGAGTGTCAAAAGAAAAGTAGATATTATCGCTTGTCCAGAGGTTTTAGAAAGTAATGAAGAGTCGCATAGTGAAGAACATTATTTCATGAAGATAAAAGAAGCACTCATAGAAAAGCATCATAACCATCATACGATAGATAAACAAACAGATAAGTCTGTTTCCTTTGGTGTGGTGCGTATGGCAAATATACGCCCTTGTGTGGCATTGGCTAAATATTTAATGAGTGAAGAGTATCCTATTGATATAGAAGTTAAAGTTATGGCATATCACTCCAATCAGGTTTTACTTTTGCGTCATGAACAAGAGAAACATCTTGACGCTGTATTGAAACGAAAAGAGAAAGAGGGTGAAGAGCCTAAGGCATTTACTAATCCTATTATTCGTTCTCATTTGGACTCTAGCCATCGTAAAAATATAATATTTATTGTTGTTGCTACACCTGTAGAAGAGGTGGGGCGTGACCATGATTTTGATTGGGCAGTGATTGAACCCTCTTCTTATCGTTCTATTATCCAACTTGCAGGGCGTGTCCATCGGCATAGAAAAGGCACTATAGACAAAGCCAATATTGCACTTATGGAATATAATTATAAGGCATTTACAGAGGGAGACAAAGAGAAAAAATATTTCAATAAACCAGGGTATGAAGAGGGTCATATTAGGCTTAAAACACATAATATATCAAAACTTGTAGATACCAAGTTTTTGGCTCAAAGATTAGATGCCACCATGAGAATACAAAGACCTAAAAAGCTAAAACCAAAAGAGTCTTTATCTGATTTGGAACATTATATGACAGAATATGATTTAAGCTCTTATGAGGAAGTAGGAGCAGATACACTGCAAGGCTACTTAGATGAGTCATGTTTTTTGACAGCTCATCCACAATATTTTCACCCTTTTAGACAAAGTTCTCCTACAATAAGTGTTTTTTTAACCTATGATGCAAAGAGTGAGGGGTATTTCTTTGCTCAGTATGATAAATATCATAAACTCATTGTAGATATATCTTATAATCCTGTTAATAGAGAGTTTGGATTAAATATAAAGCATAGTGAGACAGATGAAGCTTTAGAAGCCAATACTTGGCTTAAAAGAGACTATAGTAAACTCATAGAATTGTATAGCGAGTCAGAGGATAAATCTAAACAGCGTACTTCCCTTAGGTTTGGAGAGTTAAATTTTGCATGGGTTGAGGGTGAAGAATATGAGTATAGTGACCAATTTGGGCTAGTGAGAGTATAAGTTAAATAAGATATGATTTTAGATGTAAAATTAACTACCGAAAAGGTGGCTTAGGAAATATTCATATTAGTAATCTAGAAAAATAAACTACCGAGTAGGTGGCTTATTATTATTTGAACCATATTAATATTAGTAATTTAATTTATTTTTAATAAAATATCTGTTACTATTTAATACAAAGAAGTTGAATACTGTATAAGTATGCGAAAATATATAAAAAATAAGAAAGGATACTCATGACCAATGAAACTGTAAGTAAGTTTTTTGATGAACGAAAAGAAGCTTGGCTAAAGAAAAATATTAAAGCTTCTCTTTCAGAAGAGGAGATTTTGATAAAACACGAAGAGTGTAATGATATTTTCTCTCTTGAAATATGGTTACCCAATGCGTCAAGACGAGCAGGACAAATCTCTATGGCTACACACCCTTGTACCTTTTCGCATCCTAGTGCAAGGAAAAATAAAAATGATTATGTGACTTCTGTTATCGCTGATACAGAGCAAAGAGAGGATGGACTTTTACGCTCTGGAAATATGGAGGTTTCTAGCGATGCCTTGGGTAATGCAGCTGCGTTGGATGTGCATAAATTTTTGACATTGATAATGCCTGATGGTAAAGCACTCATAGAGCATATCAAAAGAGACAGCAAATTGGCACAATCACTTTTGAAGATAAAAAGTAAACACTATGAAGCATTAAAAGAAGAATTTTTGAAAATGATAGACTCATCAGAAGAGTTTGTAACCAGTTCCAAAATTAAACAAGTCTATTTTCCTGTAGAAGAGGATTATCATCAACTCTCTATCTTGACCAATTCTGGAATACTTTATTATCTCAAAAAAAGAGTCAATGCGATACGCTTTGGTAAAGACGACGAAGATAAAGAGAAATTAAAATGTTTAAGAGCTTTTAGAAAAGATAATGTTTTTAGTGATAATGAATTTTCTGAAATATACAACTTAACAACTATAGGATATGGGGGTACTAAACCTCAAAATATCTCTGTTTTAAATTCCCAAAATGGAGGACAAGCACATCTATTGAACTCTATGCCACCTGAACTAAAAAGACGAGAAACGAATTTTCCTAGAAAGAACTTTTTTTCTGAGTCTATGAAACTTTGGCATCTAAAAGATATTTTTCAAGCCTTGCACAATATATTTAAAGTACCTAATTATAGCAATGAAGCGATGCGAAGTGCTAGAAAGTATCATTATGAGCAGTTGATAGAAAAAGTGATAGAGCAGATGTGGGCAGTGCGTTTGGTCTCTAGTGAACAGTATTATGAAAAAACCTCTCTTTTAAAATCATATCAAAAGGTATGGCTTTATATGGATGATATAGAAAAAAGAGAAGAAGATGATATTTGGCTAGATAAAATAGTGGAAGATTTAAGTGCTTGGATATTGCAAAGTTATACAAAGAGTTTAGGCTCTTTGGCGATAGAAATAAATGGAACTTGGGAATATTTGGACATCAAAGATATTGTGATTAAACATAAGGAGGCATTACGATGAGAAGAGCTAGAGTTAAAAAACTATTACTTTTACCACATATTATCGTCCACAATGCCAATGCACTCTCTAGTCCATTTACAATTGGATTTCCTGCGATGACGGCATGGCTTGGAGCGACACACGCTTTGCAGAGAAAGCTTAATGCTGATGGATTTGATACACTACGATTTAATGCTACAGGCGTGGTAAACCATCAAGCAGATTTACAAACCTTTAAAGGTGAGGGTGATTATGTGCATTCTATTATAGGTACAGGTAATCCTCTTGACAAAGATGGGAAACGACCCTCTTTTATAGAAGAAGCCAGAATACATCTTGATGTGAGTTTGGTCATTGAATATGATGGTTTGGATGAAGATGAGAGAGAAAGATTTGAAAAAAGAGTCTCTCATCATCTAAGAGGACGGATGAAAATAGCAGGGGGTGATATATTTGGATGTAAAGCACCTCTTTTGATGAAAGTCAAAAATGGAGATGAAAAACAGTTGGCAATTTTGTCTCGTAAGCTAATGCCAGGGTATGCGATTATTGAGAGACGAGAGTTGATGATAGAGGCAATGAGTAAAGGCTTTAATGCTATGGATGCCCTACTTGATTATCTACTTATTCATAATCGTTGTGAAGAGAAAAATGAAAAAGTGATTTGGCATAGAGAAAAGAGAGAAAAAGGGTGGATTGTACCTATCTCTATAGGTTTTCAAGGCTTATCGGAGTTGGGCAAAGCCAAAAATCAACGAGATGAAAAGACTCCTCACCGTTTCGCAGAGTCTGTTGTGACTTTGGGTGAATTTAAGATGCCATACAAGATTGAATCGGTGGATGAGATACTTTGGCGATATAGCTATGATAAAGAGAATGCTCTTTATTTGTGTGAACAAGATAAATAATAAAAGGAAATTAAAATGGCAAAAGTAAAAAATGTGATAGCATCGGTTTTGGCGTTCGAGAAAAAGTTGGTAACATCTGATGGATATATGTATGGTACAACTTGGGATAATAAGGAGAAAGTAACTCCTCTGAAATTGATTGAAAAATCTGTAAGAGGTACTATAAGTAATCGCCTCAAACCTGCTATCAAAAATGACCCTGCAAAGCTCAATGCCGAAGTGGAAAAAGCAAACTTGCAAACTGTAGATATTTGTGCATTGGGTGAGGAGCAAGATACGCTAAAACTTCATTTTACACTCAAAGTTTTGGGTGGTATCCAAAATCCATCGGCTTGTAACCATTCAGAATTTTTAGAAAGCTATCAAAAAGCTGTATCTGAATATATAGAAGATGAAAAATTCTCTGAACTTGGCAAAAGATATGCTCTCAATATCGCAAATGCACGGTTTTTGTGGCGTAATAGAGTGGGTGTTGAGAAGATTATAGTAGAGGTAACAGCCCTAAATAAAGATAAAACATGGTCTTTTGATGCCAAAAAATTTAATATACACTCTATGGAAACTACAGATAAAGCTGTATTGGATTTGGGTACTCACATCGCCAATACTCTCGCCTCTGAAGATGACTTTTTGATGTTGGATATCAACTGTTATGCACAAGTAGGAAAAGCACAAGAGGTCTATCCGAGTGAAGAGCTTGTACTAGACAAAGGCAAAAGTAAAAAGAGTAAAATACTTTATTCTGTCAATAATGTAGCCTCTATGCACTCACAAAAATTGGGTAATGCTTTGAGAAGTATTGATACTTGGTATCGTAGCTATATAGATGAAAAAAGAGCCATAGCGATAGAGCCTTATGGTGCTGTGACTAATTTAGGTCGTGCATTTAGAACACCCAAAGAGAAGCAAGACTTTTTTACACTATTTGATAGATTTGCGACAGGAGGAGAGCTAGAGTCTAAAGATGAAGAACATTATGTCATGGCTGTGCTTGTGCGTGGTGGTGTCTTTGGTGAGAGTGGGAAATAGCCACGATGAAATACTATATAGATATAAAACTATTAGGTGATACAGAGATAACTTTAGGTTTCATTTGGCAAAAAGTGTATTCAGAGGTACACTTAGCATTGGTAAGACAAAAAGACAATGACGAGATGATAGGCTTAGGCTTATCTCTCCCCAACTATAATCAATCATTCCCACTAGGCGATACTATTCGTCTCTTTGCACAAACTAAAGAAGAGCTAACAGCTCTCAAAATAGAAGAGAGACTTAAAAAATTTGTAGATTATCTAAATATAGAGAGTATTAAAGAAGTCCCCAATGATATTAAAACCTATGTAACTTTTAGTAGAAAAAGATTTAAATCAAACGCAGAGATAAGAAGACTAGCAAAAAGATATGCCAAGAGAAATAATATATCAGAAGAAGAAGCTTTGGCAGAATATACGCTAACAGAAGAGAAATATACAAAATTAAAAGAAAAAAATAAACTTCCTTTTATCAATATTAAAAGCACATCAACAAATCAATTTCTAAAAGTATTTATAGAGAAGAAAGAAATGGATAAAGAAGAGATAGGCAAGTTCAACACATTCGGATTAAGCAAGACTTCAACAGTTCCTTGGTTCTAATCTAGCAAAAAACTTTTTGAAAAAGACCTAATTTTTTAGCAAACCCCACGAAGCCCGTAAATAGGGGCTTCAAAGAAAGTACAAGAAATAAAGGTATAATTACTAAATTAGCTTCTAATCTACGCTCACAGCGTAAAATTAGAAGTTCTTTTTACGTGAACTACCGTGTAGGTGGCTTAGAAATATACTTCAAGACGCATACAAACTAAAGAGTAGTGAACTACCGTGTAGGTGGCTTAGAAAATCTGATGTGACCAATTTTTTCTCGTAAGCTAGTGAACTACCGTGTAGGTGGCTTAGAAAGAACTTTTAGGCGTTGGCTAAATGGAGAGAGTGTGAACTACCGTGTAGGTGGCTTAGAAATCCAAAAGAATTAATTAGTATTTAAAAGTTTAGTGAACTACCGTGTAGGTGGCTTAGAAACATATCTCCAATTAGATTATTGAGCATACCACGTGAACTACCGTGTAGGTGGCTTAGAAAAATATGAATTGGGATTAGTTTTTTGATATTGTGTGAACTATCGTGTAGGTGGCTTAGAAAACTGTAGCGACTCACCACAAGGGAGAGGCGATGTGAACTACCGTGTAGGTGGCTTAGAAATCTATTAGACTACACCAAACAGCAAACACAACGTGAACTACCGTGTAGGTGGCTTAGAAAACTAAGACTTGCCCTTAATCTTGATATATTAGGTGAACTACCGTGTAGGTGGCTTAGAAAAAAGAGGATAGCCAAAAAAAGTCGCCAACGCAGTGAACTACCGTGTAGGTGGCTTAGAAAAATGAGAGGATAAAAAACATAGACAAGGAGGCGTGAACTACCGTGTAGGTGGCTTAGAAATTGGTAAGTATCTTCTTGATTATTTTTTGTGTGTGAACTACCGTGTAGGTGGCTTAGAAATATCATCCAAATTATCAGGACTCTCTAAAATCGTGAACTACCGTGTAGGTGGCTTAGAAAGTTTGCGTATTTAGAAAAATTTGCTTTATTTGGTGAACTACCGTGTAGGTGGCTTAGAAAATAAAGTGTTTTAAATACATTTTCATTGCTATGTGAACTACCGTGTAGGTGGCTTAGAAATATTGTATCTGTTGCTAAGAAAATGAAAGAAGGTGAACTACCGTGTAGGTGGCTTAGAAAATCCATAGATAAGCCGTGCATATATTTTTTATGTGAACTACCGTGTAGGTGGCTTAGAAAGTTCCATAGTATTTTACCATATTTATCTGTATGTGAACTACCGTGTAGGTGGCTTAGAAAAACTCAAAAACCTATTAAATTAATGGAATATCTGTGAACTACCGTGTAGGTGGCTTAGAAAAATCACCTCCGATATAGCACAGGCACAAAACAGTGAACTACCGTGTAGGTGGCTTAGAAATATCTTAGCATTTGCAGTAATAGAAGCAATAAGTGAACTACCGTGTAGGTGGCTTAGAAAAATCATACTTATAATTCTTAATATTACTCATTGTGAACTACCGTGTAGGTGGCTTAGAAAATACCATATTTAGTTTTACATTTTTCATCTTTGTGAACTACCGTGTAGGTGGCTTAGAAAATTTTTGGGAACAACATTTGAATACACCTCAATGTGAACTACCGTGTAGGTGGCTTAGAAACTTTTTGAAAAATAGTGTTATATGGTACAAGGGTGAACTACCGTGTAGGTGGCTTAGAAAACATCCTCCCAAAAGCGAGACCCCTAAGAATTGTGAACTACCGTGTAGGTGGCTTAGAAAGACAATATTTTTTATAATTGGGAGTTTGATACGTGAACTACCGTGTAGGTGGCTTAGAAACCCCCCAAATTTGCGAAGCTTCTATCAGTAAACAAGCAAACTCTTTTAGGATGCCGAAAAAAGGAGATTGTTTAAATGTAACCGTTATAAAAAAACTAATGGAGATAATATCAAAGGAGGAGTAAATGAACTTATACTTCAAAAAAAATGATTGTGATATTCAATATAATGGAGAGAGTATCTTTAGAGAGTTTCATAGTGCAGAAGCTATATTTTTGATGGATTATTCTAAGTTACCTGAAGAAATGATGATTGCTTTTTTAAATATAGGAATTTCTGACCATGAACCCAACCCTTTAGATGAGATCTATTATATCAATAAAAGTTTTATCAAGTTGAAATCAGTAGAATATATAAGCGATTCTCTTAATCTTAATTATCCTTCTAATTTTAATTTTTCAACTCTTCAAGAATTACCTGTAAATCATAGTATATATTTAGGTGGAGTTAATGTCATTCAACCAAACTGTAGTGTAGAACTCGTAATCAGAGCAAAGAAATACAAATGGTGTTTATTTGAAGATAGTAAAATAAGAAAAGATTCATGGTTTAATCAATTAAAAAAAATTAATTTAGATAAAGATTTTAATACCTTGGAAGATTTTTGGAATTTATTAGAAATAGATGAATTTCAGGGGTCAGGTGATGCTAATGCTATTCATACGCATTAGTAACTTAAAGTAACAAAATGATAACTACCTAAAAACCCTCACCTATGATAAATTTGGTCAAAGAGTCTATACCAAATATGCTAATGATACCGTTATCACCTACAGCTATGAGCCACTAAGAAGACGATTATCACAGCTAAATAGTAGCAACACAGATAGAACATTTATGAGCAATACATACACCTATGATAGTATGCAAAATATCCTAAATGTATCCAA
>Ga0193963_1001773_pt1 | contig 10478 bp, 9 predicted proteins | sample FB_6_MG_FD_140359 | JGI IMG/M metagenome (GOLD analysis project Ga0193963, IMG submission 140359) | Microbial mat bacterial communities from the Broadkill River, Lewes, Delaware, United States - FB_6_MG | ecosystem: Environmental > Aquatic > Freshwater > River > Microbial mats | place: USA...
AAGCTCCTCATCGCCGATAATACTGCAGGGTCCCCTTGTGGAAACGTAGGTCGCCGCCAACTTCTAAGGTGTTTTTTTTTGCCCTTTTTTTGGGGACATACAAATGAAACAATATAATTAATAACGAAGAATGGATACTTAATATCATGTCAGAAAAAAAAGCTAAAGCAAAAATCTCTCTAATAAAAAAAACAATAGTAAAAAAAGTATCACCTTTTGTGGGTGGGAAACAACTTGGACCTAAGAAAATCATAGCACATAATGATGCAACTATAAGAAGATAATCCTACTTTTTTAAGACAAGGAGTTTTTTTATCTTGGAATAATAATAAAACTTAGTAGTTAATAGAATTTTCTTTATATTAAATATATTTATTTTTTTTGTACGATATCTCTACTAATTGATAATACTAAACCTACAGCAATAGCTACACTTAATAAGGAACTACCTCCATAGCTTAAAAAAGGAACAGCAATACCTTTTATAGGGATAATTCCTGATATACCGTAAGAGTTAATTAGGAAAGCTATACTAATCATTAACCCAATTCCAATTGTAAATAAGTGATACTTTGTATCTTTTATTCTTCTAGATGTTCTAAAGATTCTAAGTATAATAGAAAATAAAACAAGTATAATTAGAAAAAAACCAAAAAAACCAATCTCTTCTGTAATTCCTGCTAAAACAAAGTCTGTATGTACTTCACTTAAAAACCCAAGCTTTAATGAACCATTTCCAAGTCCCACACCCATAAATCCACCATTGTTTATAGCATTTAAAGAGTGACCTACTTGATATGGCTCTGGGAACTCTTTAATTCTAAGTGCAGTGGATACAAAATCTGGCATTATTGAAAGTACACTATCTTGTACCATACTCCACCAACTTTTAATTCTTATGATTCTATGAGGAAAAAATAAGATAAGTGCTAATATACCACTTATTGCAATAACAATTAAGGATGCAAATACTTTCCAACTTCTATTTGCAAAAATTAACATAATAAAAAGAATAGTTGCAAGCAATACAACTTGTCCTAAATCTTTTTGAAGTACCGCAATCATAAAAACAACAAATCCAAACATTATAAAGTACGGAGCTAGCAGTTTAATCTCCTCTTTAAATGTTTGATGTTTAATATCTGTAAGTTTTCTATGAAATGACCATGAAAGATAATAAATAAAACCAATTTTAAAAAATTCTACAGGAGATAGTGATATACCAGGAAGACGTATCCATCTTTTTGCTCCACCAGATTCTGTAACCATAAAAGAGGGTAGAAAGTGCATAATTATAATTAAAAATAGAAAAAATAAAAATAAAAACCATCCAACTTTTGGAATTAAAATATCTGGTTTAATTTGAGCTAATGACCACATAATAAGAATAGCGAATAAGCCAGTAAATAATTGTCTGTAAAAAAAATGAAATGAGTCATAATCCCAGTAAACAACAGTATATATTGAGAGTGAATAAGAAAAAAGTATACTTATAATTATTAAAATAGAACTAAGATAAAATAAAATGTAGTCTGGCTGATTTTCATCAGTAAGGTCTTTAAAGTTCTTTTGGATAAAATTCATTTTTGGATTATACCGAACTTTTTGAAAATGTGGATAAAATATGCCTTTAAATAAACAACAATTATTAATAATGAAAAAAATTTTACTTTTAATTAGTTTAATATTGATTGCATTTTTGATATTAGTTTTTTCTATCTCAAAGACTTCAAAAAATGAACGAAAACTACCTTCCTTAGAAACTACAAAAAAAGATTTAGCTGTGCGTGGAAATATTTACAGTGCAGATAATTTTAAAATAGGAACTTCTCAAAAAATTTATTCTGCTTCAATTGATACTCGATGTTTAGATGATAATAAAAAAGAACTATTTATTACACTATTTTCTTTATATAGCGAAATACCAAAAAAGATAATTGCTGAAAAGATTTCAAAAAAAGGTTATACAATAATCTCAAGAACAATAAATCAAAGAGTTGCAAAAGAATTAAAATCATTAGCATTTAAATTACGACGATTAGATGTTTTTAAATCAATTAAACTAAATGGAAGAAGAGTTCTTTATGGATTAAATATCTATGAGACAGGAGAAGAGAGACTTTATCCTTATAAAGATACCTTGACGCCAGTAATTGGCTTTATTAAAAAAAATAATAGCGATAATGGAAAACAAAAAGTTAGTGGTGTAAATGGTTTAGAGAAACAATTTGATAAAAATTTAAATAATGTTCAAGATGGTATATTAACAGGAGATAAGGATATATTATCTTACATTCTATTTAATAAAAATTCTAAAATTATCGAGAGAGATGATGGTGAAAATTTAAAGCTAACAATACCATTAAAATTACAAAGAAATATTGAATTAATGCTCGATCGATATAAAAAAGAATTTGAAGCCAAAGAGATTATTGTGTCTGTTATGGAAAGTAATACAGGTAAGATACTGTCTTTGGCTTCTTCAAATCGTTATAATCCTCAAAATATAAGACAAGAAGATATTGAGAGTTTACGAAATAATGCAATAGAGTATAATTTTGAACCAGGCTCTGTTATTAAACCTTTGGCGATATCTTTAGCGATGGATAAAAATAAAATAAAAAAGAATGAATTGTTTTTTGCATATAATAAAGGTAAACGTAATAAAAAAGGTGAATACCCTAGAGGAAAATATAAAATAAAAAGACATACGATCGGTGATGATCATCGTTTTACAAAAAACTATTTAACTTTAAATGATATTTTAATGTATTCAAGTAATATTGGTACTCTAATAATAGCAAATAGATTAACAGGTCAAGAGTTTTATGATGGATTTAAAAAGTTTGGATTATCAAAAAAAACAGGAATTGACTTACCACATGAAGCAAGAGGGATTATTCACAAGTTATACCAGTATCAAGCCGGTGAAGATAAAGGTGAAGATAATATATATAAAGCAACAGATTCATATGGGCAAGGTATGACGTCAACTTTTATGCAAGTTTTAAAAGCATATACAGTATTTAATAATAATGGGAAAGTTGTTACTCCTTATATAGTGAAAAGTAGTAATACTCAAGAGGAACAAGTTATCTCAAAAAAAGTTGCAAATGAGATGAAAGAGCTTTTAATTCAAACGGTAGAAGAGGGAACAGGACGAAAAACTTTTATAGAAGGCCTTGAGATAGGTGGTAAAACTGGTACGGCAAATGTAGTAAAAAACGGAAAATATCAAAGAAAATATATGAGTAGTTTTTTTGGTTTTGTTAATGATAATAAAAATAAATATACAATTGGTGTAACTATTAATGATCCAGTGAATAGAGGGAAAAAATGGTACTATTATTATGCTTCCCAATCTGCAGTTCCAGTATTTCGAGAGATTACAAAAATACTATTGAAATTAAATTATTTGGAATTACAGAAAAAATAAATCAATCGTAAAGTGGTTTGGCAGTAGTATTACGTAGCTGTTTTAAATCCATATCTATATATTTTAAATTTGGATTATTTTCTTTATTATTTAATGCAACTGTTATTCTATTTGACTTATCTGGTTTATACTCATAGATAAAGAGATTATTTTTATAAATAGATAATCGTATTGGTGTTGCGATAGAATATGTAGTGATTATTGCTTTAGAACTAAGAATGTTTTTTATATCTTTAAAATATTCTACAGTCCACAATGAGTGGTTTACATCACTGCTAAAGGCATCTTGATATACTATATCTACATTATTTAAAGTTTTAATATATTCTCTTGCATCACCATTAAAAATCTCTATATATGTAGTTTTATCTTGGTATTTACCAGTTTGTACTAATACTTGTACAATGTGATTAAACTCTTTGAATTCATCTGGGTATTGAAAGTGACTAAGAGAATTTAAAAGTTCTAAATCAAATTCTGGTGAATATATATTTAGTTTAATACTTAAATTATTTTTTTTTACATAATAAAGAGTAGCTAGAGTATTGTATCCTAGCCCAAAACAAATATCTAAAATATTGAGTTCATGTTTATCTTTATGATAGGTAAATGCAGGAATAACATGTTTATAAAGTGATTCATTTAATGCACCTTCTTTGGTACTGTGGTAGTGTTGATTAAAGTTAGCACTAAAGAGAGTATTACTACCATCTTTAGTTTGAATATGATTTATGCTTCTAACTTTTTTAATTGTTTTTTTGTAAGTAAAAGGTCTTTATTTTTCATAACACCTACACCATTTTTAATAACAAATTTTGCAGTTTTTTTTGCACTTTTTAATGAATGCATCTCATATGTTCCACATTGAAGTAAATTTAATTCTGGGATATCTGATTCACTTTTTACTTTTAAAACATCTTTCATAGCTTTTTCTGTAGCCTTAGCAACTTCTTTTTCACTTGGTGTTCCAAGGCAACTCATATAAAATCCTGTTCTACAACCCATAGGCGAACAATCGATAATTTCAACGTTTTTATTATTTAAATGTTCTCTAATAAAGCCTGCAAATAAATGCTCTAAAGTATGAATACCTTTTACTGTCATTTTATCTACATTTGGTTGGTGAATTCTAATATCGAAAACACTAATCTTATCACCACTTTTTGATTTCATTGTTTTGGCTATTCTTACTGCTGGCGCAGTCATCTTTGTATGGTCTACTTTAAAACTATCTAATAATGGCATATTATTTCCTTATATTTTTTTGAATTATAGCATAAAAAAACCTAAGAGTTTTAAGTCTTAGGCTTTAGAGTTTGTATTTAAGTATTTTATTTAAGCTTATCAGCTCTTGGATAAATAAATACAGCATTTCTTATTACAAATACAACATCAGGATTCTCTTTGGCATATGCTTTTAGAGTAACTGTAATTGGAGTATCCTTAGTTATATCATTAACTATTCTTTCTTTTGTTGAAAGTTGTATTACTTTTTTTGCCATTTTATTGTGTGACAATTTAAAATCAGTAAATTTCTTAATTTGAAATTGATCTGCATATTTACCGATAACTTTAATTGAATATGTATAGTCTTCTTTTTGAGTATTTTGAAATAATAATAGAAAATTATTGACAACTTCATTATCTTTTTTAATTTTGTATAATTGTGTTGTTTTATTAATGTTTAATAACATATATTCTTTTTTCCCACCCATTACAAATAGCATACCTATAATAATAAGTAGTGCAGCTGCATACATAATTGTTTTTCCGCGGATAAGCTTTGTTTTTTTATTATTTTCAATCTCATTTGTACTTGACCATTGAACAAGACTCTCTTTACCAAGTTTGCCCATAACTGTTGTACATGCATCAACACATTCCAGACAGTTAATACATTCTAGTTGAGCACCTTTTCTAATATCAATATGTGTAGGACATACTGTTACACAACTTTGACAGGCTGTACATTCATCAGATTCATTCGGTAGGTCTTTTTGTTTAAATATAACTTTTTCTTTCTCTTCATTATATATATTACCCCCTCTTTTAGTACTGTAAATTGCTTGAACTGTGTCATCATCATATAATACAGATTGTACTCTTGAATACGGACATACGTATACACAAAAATTTTCTTGTAAAAATACAACATCATAAACTAAAAATGCTGCAACTCCTATAATAAATCCAAGTAAAATAGTATGATCCATAGGATTTTGTAAATATGCAAAAAAATCAGCAGGAGGTATAAAATACCACATAAAATCAGCTGCTGCTAATAATGCTAATGCAGACCAAATTAAAATAGCAATAACTCTTTTAGCAGCATTTTTAGGATTTTTCCAATCGGGTTCTTTTTGTTTATTTTTGATTCTTCGTAAACCTAAAATTTTCCCTTCTATTAAATCTCTATAAATTACTCTAAAAATAGTTTGAGGACAACTCCATCCACACCATGCTCTTCCTCCAATTGCTGTAACAGCAAAAATTCCAAGAAACATAAACATTAATAAAAATGGCATCATATATAACTCTTGCATGTCAAATGCAACACCCATAAGATGTAGTTGTTTTTTATCAAATGATAATAAGAAGATTTGATTTCCACCAATTTGAATAAATGGAGTAATAGTAGCTACTAAAGTTGCAAAAATGTACATCCAATATCTTTTAATACGATATGAGGCAATTTTAATTTCATCAGTCATTAGAGTCCTTTTAGTTGTAGTAATAGAATTATATATTATAATAGCTTATTATTAGCATAAATTAATGTAATGTTTATAAGTTTATGATTTATACTAAGTATTATATAACTTTATTCTTAATATAATCAACTTATGAATAGAATAAAAATCGAGATAAACACAGTAAACAACCTACTTGGATTTAGTGCTGGAGTTGATTCTACAGCACTTTTTCATCTTATGCTAGAAGAAGGTATTGATTTTGATATTGCGATAGTAGATTATGGTCAAAGAGTTCAATCTAAAGATGAAGTTATTTATGCGACACAATTAGCACACAAATATGGAAAAAAATGTTTTATCTCTAATTATCCAAATACTTTAAAATTTAATGAAAAAGATGCAAGAGATTATCGGCACAATTTTTTTGAAGAGATTATAAATAAAAATAATTATGATAGTTTGATTACAGCACATCAGTTAAATGATAAATTAGAATGGTTTCTTATGCAATTTACTAAAGGGGCTGGATTACCTGAACTTATTGGAATGTCAAAAGTTAGAAAAAAAAAGAATTATTTGTTATTAAAACCTTTATTGGATGTCAGTAAAAAGGAGTTACAGAACTATTTAGATATAAACAATATAAAATACTTTTTAGATGAAAGTAATGATGACGAAAAATATAAACGAAACTACTTTCGACATAATTTTTCTAATGCATTACTTGAAGAATATGAATCAGGAGTTTTTAAAAGTTTTAACTATTTAGAAAAAGATAATCAATCTTTTTTTGATAATACAGAGTATAAAAAAATAGAAGAATTAACGATATTTTCTTTTAATGGTGATAGTAATATCGGATTACGTCTTATTGATCAAAACTTAAAAGAACGTGGGATAATTATTTCTCATATGACAAGAGATGAGATAGAAAAATCAAGAGAGATTGTAGTTTCTCATACTATTGCAATTTCGATTCTAAAAAATAAGATTTTTATAGCACCAGTTGTAAATGTAAGCATGAGTAAAAGTTTTAAAGAGAAATGCCGAACTCAAAAAATCCCTAAAAATGTAAGACCTTACATTTTTAAGTTATTTGAAAAAGGCTTATTTACTTTTTAAGTGATACGCCTTTTTTATTTTGTTGATTGATGTTAATATTATATCTTACTTCAATATTGTTAGTTGTTTTTGAAAATATAATAGGATAATTCACTTCTACAGATAATTTTTGCATATTCAGTTTTTTAATAAAAGTGATAAATTCTTCAGGTGATTTTATTTTTGATACTAATGAAAAAGAATATGTAAAGTATTTTTCTTTACTTTTATTATTAAATTTTATAACAGAATTTGGAATCGCTAAGCTTGTTAAATAATCAGTTGCTTGTGATAATGATAAGAATTTAAATTGTTTATATTCAATATTTTTTAGTATAGGTTTTTCTAATATATTATCATTTTGTATTATTGTATTTAGTATTACTTTATTTTGATTTTGTAACAAAATTTTAGAATTTAAATAAATATTTCTTAATTTTGTTTGCATATCAGATAAAGAGTCTGAATTAACAATAAAATTAGATACAAATGTAGAACTATTCTTATTAATTTCAATATCTTTTAGAACAGCATCATATGGTAATACTTCAAAAAGCATTTGGATGTTTTCTATCATCAGTATATTATTATTTTTATGTGAAGGTAACTCAATTGTCATTGGTTGTACTGGTTTAATTTGTACCTCTTTCTTTGGAATAACATTTTTTGGTTGAGTTACCTCTATTTTTTTAGGTTTTTGTTCTTCTTCTTTTTCAATTACATCAAAAGTGAAAATAGAGCTTAATAATAAAATAATTGCTACTATTAGTCCAATCCATATATATGGACTTTTATTTTCTTTTTTTATTCTAGGTGAAATAAAATTATATATTGTACTGTTTGGCTCTTGTACAATTTCATCAATATATCTATCAACTGAAATTGCTTTATATGAGATAGGAATCATTAAAGCATCTTGAATAGTTGTTATTTGTTCATCAGAAATTGGTTTTAGTGAGTATAACATCTCTATATTTTCAATAAAATCTACATTATCACCTGAACCATAATACTCTTCTACTGTTTCATCTAAAAATTGTTGTATCTCTAGGAAGTTTACCTCTTCATAAAGCTTTTGACCAACTATATCATCTTCTAAAAATGTTTCATCTTGTGTTGATTCAAAAGGTGTTAAAACTTTGATTTTAGAAAAAGAGATATTTTTAATTTTATCAAAAATAATTGTATATATTGTATTATTATAGATGAAAAAATTAAGAGAGTTTTTCTTACCATTGTCTTTTAAATATTCTTCAATAATTGTGTATGGTGAAATTATAAAATCTAAACCAGTACCTTCATAGTATCTTTTAATTGAATGTATCTCATTTTTAGGAGAAATAATCTTTAGATTATTAGCAATATTAATAGAATCATGACTAATAACATGCACTTCTTCAGGCTTAACAATTTGTTGATTTTGATTTTCATATAATGTAGCTATATATGTCTTATCTATATCCTTTTGTAAACTATTTATTTTAAATTGTGCATCATTTGGAAGAGTGTCATCTGTAAGTAAAAAAGAGGATTGTTCCTCTTTGATTATATTATTCTCTTGTATTATTTTATAATTTATTTTAAGTTGTTTATTTTGTTGTAGAATGTTAATATATTGTTTTTTATCGTTATTAAACACAGTCAAACCTTTAGTTAATCTATAATTATTATTATACTGTTTTCAATATTAAAACTATTTTGTTAGCTGATTTTCTTTCATTCTATTTTGAATTAATAATTTAGCTTCTTCCATTTCAAGACCTAAAACATTTATAGGTTCTCCAATATAAAAGTTAATTGTGCCAAATGGTTTAGGTACTATAAACTTATCCCATGAATTGATTTGCCAATATTTTGAAGGTACAGCACTAAAAGGTAATATTTTAGCTTTTGTTTTTTGAGAAATCATTACAACACCATCTGCTACACTATAAATAGGTCCTCTGGGACCATCAGGTGTTATTGCGATATCAATTCCATTTTTAACTGATTTTATTGCACCTATTAAAGCTTTTACTCCACCTCTTGTAGAAGAGCCAGCAAGCGAACCTATACCTAAAAACTCAACAGTTTTACGAATAGCCTCACCATCTCTATGCTCGCTAATCATCCCTTTAACAGTACCTAGTGGTTTGAAATTTTTGTAGTTAAATGGTTGCATTAACAGGTCACCATGCCACATAGCCACAATAAAAGTTTCATCTTCTGTTATGGCATTTGTAGTATGGTAAATTTTTTTATTTGTAAGGTAGATAAATCTTACAAATAGTTGTAATAAAAAAGGTACAATTTTTATCTCTAAATATTTAAATATCTTTTTTTTCATCGAGTTGTAGTTATAAAACTACTTCCCCCTTTAGTGATGTTCTATTAGCTTTTGTAATTTTTACATCTACTATTTTTCCAAGTAACTCTTCACTGCCTGTTACAAAAACTTGGCAATAATTATCACTAAATCCAAATATCTCGCCATTTGGTTTTAGATCTTCAAACATCACTTTCATAGTTGTTCCTAGGTATTTTTCCATATGTTCATCTTGATGTGATTTATGTAAATCAATTACTTCTTGAAGTCTTTTAGTAGCCACTTTATCTTCGATTTGATTTGGCATATTTTCAGCTGGAGTATGAGGACGTGGAGAGTATTTAAAGTTAAATATTGATTCAAATTTTACTTTTTCTACTACATCAATTGTATCCTTAAACTCTTCATCTGTCTCACCTGGAAATGCAACAATAATATCTGTAGATATTCTTACTCCTGGAACCATGTTTCTGATTTTTTCACATCGATTAAGGAACCATTTTTTAGTGTATCCTCTTCTCATCTCTTTTAAAACTTTATCATTTCCTGCTTGTAAAGGAACATGTATTTGTTTACAGATTTTAGGGTTTGATGCAAACTCTTGTAAAAATTCATCATCCATATGTAATGGGTGAGGTGATGTAAATCGAATTCGTTCAAGTCCATCTATTTTACTAATATCTTGAAGAAGTTTCGTAAAAGAAGACTTTTCTCTTTTATCACTAAAGTTTTTTCCATAGTTATTAACATTTTGCCCTAATAAAAATACCTCTTTAGCTCCATTTTTAACAGACTTTTCTATCTCTTTGATGATGATTTCTGAAGGGATACTAATCTCATCACCTCTTGTAGCTGGTACGATACAAAAAGTACAACTTTTATCACATCCCAATGAGATATTAACACTACATCTGTATGTTGATTGTCTGTAATCTGCAAAGTC
>Ga0193963_1001776_pt1 | contig 10471 bp, 8 predicted proteins | sample FB_6_MG_FD_140359 | JGI IMG/M metagenome (GOLD analysis project Ga0193963, IMG submission 140359) | Microbial mat bacterial communities from the Broadkill River, Lewes, Delaware, United States - FB_6_MG | ecosystem: Environmental > Aquatic > Freshwater > River > Microbial mats | place: USA...
GAAAAATTTTCTACATTTGTTGAAAAAGCAGGTCTTTTACAACCAGATAATGGAACTGCTGTTACTTTAGAAGAAGCTTTAGAGATTGCAAATAGAGTTACTTATCCAGTTCTTGTACGTCCTTCTTTTGTACTTGGTGGAAGAGGAATGAAAATTGTTTATAATGATGATGAGTTAAAACAATATATGGCAGAAGCTGTATCTGTATCAAATGATGCTCCAGTTCTTGTTGACAAGTTTTTAGATAGAGCTATTGAGTTAGATGTTGACTGTATTACAGATGGTAAAGATGTATACATCGGTGGAATTATGCAACATATTGAAGAAGCTGGTATTCACTCTGGTGATTCTGCTTGTAGCTTACCTCCAATAAGTTTATCAGAAGCATTACTTAGAGAAGTAGAAGAGAAAACAAAAACTATGGCACTAGAGCTTGGTGTTATTGGATTAATGAATACTCAATATGCAATTCATCAAGGAAAAATATACTTAATTGAAGTAAATCCTAGAGCTTCAAGAACTGTTCCTTTTGTTTCGAAAGCTACGGGGATCCCTTTAGCAAAAGTTGCTACTAGAGTTATGTGGGGAGAGTCTTTAAGAGAAGCATTAAAAGCATATGACCCAGATGAAAAAATTGTAAACGTAACAAACCCAAAAAATGAAGGTCTTCTATTGCCTATGTTAAAAGGACATGTTGCTGTTAAAGAAGCAGTATTTCCATTTAATAAATTAAGTGGCGCAGATCTTATTCTTGGACCTGAAATGAAATCTACTGGTGAAGTTATGGGGATTAGTGATAACTTTGGAAAAGCATTTGCTAAAGCTCAAAGTGCAGCAAAAAACAATCTGCCAATAAGTGGTGGAAAAGTATTTATTTCTCTTGCAGATTTAGATAAAGAGTTTGCTCCTCAAATTGCACTTGGACTTGAAAACTTAGGATTTAATATTGTTGCTACAGGTGGTACTTATACTATTATTAGTGAAGCAGGAATCCCTTGTGAAAAAGTTTTAAAAGTAAGTGAAGGTAGACCAAATATTGTAGATAGTCTTATGAATGAAGAGATTGTAATGGCAATAAATACAAGTGATGGTGAAGAGATTAGTAAAGATGATGGTTTACAAATCAGAAGAACTGTTTTAAGAATGAATGTTCCTTATGTAACGACAGTAGCAGGTGCATTAGCATCAGTTAAAGCTATTGAAGCGCAAAAAGATGTAAATGGATTAGTTCCAAAATCAATACAAGAATTCTTATTATAATATTGAAAGATTAGAGTTGGATTCAAGTTTAATATATTTAACTCAAACAGACACTACAGTAGGGTTTTTATCAAGTGATGATAAAAAACTCTCTGGTGCAAAACAAAGAGACTCTCAACAAAAAATTTTACAAGTCGTTAATAGTTTTCAAAAACTTACTACACAAGTAAGAGTTCCACAAAAACATAAAAAATTTATTAGACGTGCTAAAACGTCGACCTTTATTTATCCAAATCAATTAGCATTTAGAGTTGTAGGTATTGCATCAAATCATCAAAATTTTTTGCGAAAATTCAACGTTATGTATTCAACATCAGCTAATAAAACAAAAAACACATTCAACAAAGACTATGCCATAGATAAAAGTGATATAGTAGTATATACAAAAAAACAATTTCAAGAAAATAGGGCTTCTAGTATATATAAACTAAATAAGAAAAAAAAGAAAAAAATACGATGAAATTTTTCTGTTTACTTTTTCTTTCTCTTCTTTTTGTTGTAAATACGAATGCTAGAGAACTCATAAATGCTAATTTTAATAAACTTTCTTTGGACAATATTATAAAAGTTACATCAAAGATAATAGGTAAAAATATTTTAGTTTCCTCAAATATATCTGGAGATATTAACTTTATTTATAATAAACCTATTTATAAAGATGAAGTACTTAGTATACTTGAGATAATTTTAGAATCTAAAGGCTATAAAATTGTAGAAAATAATAATATTTTAAATATTGTTAAGTCTAATAATGAAGATACAATAGAGGTTATTTATTTAAAACATACTAAAGCTAATTCTATTTATGCTGTTATCAAAGAACTTCAAACAAAAAATAAAAAAAGTAATATAGATAATTTAACTATTTCACTTTTTGAAGATATTAATGCCATTGTATTAAAAGGCTCATCAAATAACATAAAAACTTTTTCAAAACTTATTACGCATTTAGATATTGCGAAACAACAAGTATATGTACAAGCAAAAATTATTGAAGTAAGTGAAAGAAAAACAAAAAACATTGGTATAGAATATGGACTTAATGGTTTTACTACAAGTGGAACAGGAATTATTAGTTTTGCCTCATCATTAAACAATACTGGAGCTACTAATACCCTTAGTCTTGATCAATTAAGTGGTTATGGATATAGCCCTAACAATATAAAAAATGGACTATCTTTAGGTGCTACAATCAACTTGTTAAAACAAAATAATGCACTTAATGTAGTAAGTGAACCTTCTATATTGTGTTTAAATAATAAAGAAAGTTCAATTTACGTAGGCGAAACGAGGTCTATACCAACAGGAACAACAGTTGGGACTACAACAACAACGAATTTTAAAAGAGAAGATATAGGTTTAAAACTTATTGTAAAACCTAGAGTTTCAGAAAATAATAAAGTTACCCTAGAACTAAAAACAATTCTTGAAGATATTAAAGAAACTGATGCTAGAACAGGAAATCCCAATACAAATAAAAAAGAAGTTCGAACGACTGTAATGGTTAGTAATGGAGAAAGTATCATTTTAGGTGGATTAATCAAAAATAAACTAGAAAAAATCGAATCTAAAGTTCCTTTACTCGGTGATATACCTTATTTTGGGGCTCTATTTAGAAATAATTATAACATTGATGATAAAATAAATTTAGTTATAATTGTCACTCCATATATTATACCAAAATCAAAAGATTTAACATTTATTATTGAACAATTAACAAAGTTAAAAATTCTAGAAAGTAAATATACAGAGATTTTATTAAAAAATCTAAAGAACAACAAAGAACACGACAGATTATTAAACAAAGATAAAAATTTAACGCAAAATCAAAAAAGACATCAAAAAGTCTTAAAAGAAACATTTGGATTATAAGGAAACAAATTTGGAAAACAACAAAAAAACATTAACAATAATAGATACTTTTGGATTTTTATTTAGAAGTTATTATGCATTACCACCACTAAAATCACCAACAGGTTTTCCTACAGGTATGCTTACAGGATTTATGAACTTTGTAAGTGGGATAGGTAGAGATTTTAAAACAGACTATTTAGTGTTTGCACTTGATAGTAAAGGGAAAACCTTTAGAAATGATATATATGAAGAATACAAAGCTCATAGACCAGATGCTCCAGATGATTTAAAAGCACAACTTCCAGTTGCTATAGAATTCATCGAAAAAATGGGCTTTAAAACAGCTTCACAAATTGGTTATGAAGCAGATGATATTATCGCTTCATTAGCTTATGATGGAGCTAAAAATGGTTTAAACGTGAGAGTTGTAAGTCATGACAAAGATCTCTATCAATTAATTGGTGATGATATTTTTATGTTTGATCCTATGAAGAAAAAAATAGTAAGTAGAGATGACTGCTTTAATAAATATGGTGTATATCCTGAACAGTTCACTGATTATCAATCACTTCTTGGCGATAGTGCAGATAATGTACCAGGTGTTAAAGGTGTTGGTGCTAAAACAGCTATGGCACTCATTCAACAATTTGACAACCTTGATAATATCTATGCAAATATAGAAAACATTGAAAAACCTAGATGGCAAAAACTTTTAACAGAAGGGAAAGAATTAGCTTATATAAGTAAAAAACTTGTAACTTTAGATACCGATTTTCATGTTATTGACCAACTTGGAACAATCGAAACACTAGAACTTCCAAAAGAAAATCCAATACTAAAAATTGCTGATACTTTAAATGAATTTGGAATGAATAGAATTATTGATAAAGTTCATAAAGAAGGGTTAAATTACAAAACAGCTATTCCTAAAGGTTATGATGAATCTAAATTTAAAGAACAAGAAGTTGAAGTACTAAATTGTGAATATATTCTTTTAAATCAAACACAAAAACTCTTTGATATATTAAATAGTATTCCTAAAAATTCATTGGTCGCTTTTGATACAGAAACAACTGGTTTAGATGCTAAAAAAGCAAATATTGTTGGATTTTCATTTTGTTGGGAAAATACAAAAGCATACTATGTACCTATAGGGCATTTTTACTTAGGTGTAGAGGAACAAATCTCTTTAGATGATGCAAAACGAGCTATTGAACTTTTAAATACACATAAACTAATATTACAGAACTTTAAATATGATTTAGAGGTTGTTAAAACTAACTTTCACTTAGATATAAAACTATTTGCTGATACAATGATAATGGCATGGCTTTTAGATAGTGATAAGCCAGTTGGTATGGATAAACTTGCTTCTAGATTATTAAATGGATATACAACTATTTCATTTAAAGATACTGTAAAAAAAGGTGAGGATTTTTCAAATGTAAATCTCAATGATGCTTGTAATTATGCAGCTGAAGATGCCTTTATTACATTTAAATTATACAGTAAGATTTTAAATATTTTTGACTCGAAAGATGAATCATATCTAATGCAAATTGCAAAACAAGTTGAATTTCCATTTGTAAATGTTTTAAATAATATGGAAAATAGGGGAATCAAAATTGATATTCCATTCTTTGAAGATTTAAAAGAAAAAAGTAAAGAATATTTAAATGGACTAACACAGTCCATATTTGAATTAGCTGGTCAAGAGTTTAATATAAATTCACCAAAACAACTAGGTGAAGTATTATTTGAAAATTTAAAATTAACAGCATCAAAAAAAACAAAAACGGGTTATAGCACTAATGAGTCTGTACTTCATAAAATAAAAGATGAACATGAAGTAGTAGCAAAAATTTTACAATATAGAGAAGCTTTTAAACTTCATTCTACTTATATAGAACCATTAATGGAGTTAGGTAAACAAAATGATGAGAATAAAATTTACACATCATTTTTACAAACAGGAACGGCAACAGGAAGACTAAGTAGTAAAAATCCAAACTTACAAAACATCCCAGTACGATCTGAAGCAGGAAGAGCTATAAGAGAAGGTTTTATTGCAAGTCCTGGATATAAACTTGTAGGTATAGATTATTCTCAAATAGAGTTACGTCTACTAGCTCACTATAGTAAAGATCCAGCCTTGGTAGAAGCTTTTAGAGAAAATAAAGATATTCACCTACAAACAGCAATGAAAATTTTTGGAGAAGAGGAAGCGTCTGAAAAAAGAAATATTGCAAAATCTATAAACTTTGGATTATTATATGGTATGGGAAGTAGAAAACTTGGTGAACAATTAGGTATCCCAGCTAAAGAAGCAAAAACTTATATCGATAGTTATTTTGAGAGTTTTTCTACTGTAAAAGACTTTATGAAGTCTATTCAAGAAGATGCAATGGAAAAAGGCTATGTTAAAACATTATCAGGGAGAAAAAGAAGATTTGATTTTGAAAATGCTACGGGAATGATGAAAGCTACATATGAAAGAGAATCAGTAAATACTGTCTTCCAAGGAAGTGCATCAGACTTAATTAAACTTGCAATGATTAAAATAGATATGAAATATAAAAATAGCGAAGATGTTAAAATGCTATTACAAATACACGATGAGCTTATTTTTGAAGTAAAAGAAGAACAAATTGATACAATTACAGAAAAGCTAATTTATATTATGGAAAATATATTTGAACTAGAGGTTCCACTAAGAGTAAGTTTATCAATTGGAAATAACTGGGCAGACTTAAAATAATTATTTAAGTTTTTATATATATTCTTTGGATAATATAATCTTATTATATGTATCTTTGACATAAATAATTATTTTAGATACAATTACGAAATATAAAGATAGGGAATACGAAATATTATGATTAAAAAAATAAGAAAATTTAGTAATATGACAGTTCTATGTATCACTAATAACACAAATTTGATCTCAGATATTGAAGAGAAATTTAACGATGCAAAAAATTTGTTATTTTTAAACAATCTAGAATCTCTTAAGAATGAAACTAAGCCATATGATATCCTTTTGGTTGATTATGAATTAGAAAACTCATTAGAGGTGCTTAAAGAGATGAAAGTAATAAAACCTATGTTACCTAAAATAGTGATATTAAAAGGGAGCGATGAGCAGGATTTAGTAAACTGTATCAATTATGGTTCATATGCAATACTTTCAAATCCAGTAGAATATAACGATTTAAGACTTTCTATGGTTATGGCATTAAATCAATCAAAAAGAGTTGATAAAATATGTTTAAATCATGGAATATATTATGATGACTATAGAGAAAGATTTTATAATGATAATGGAGCTATTAGTTTTACAAGATTCGAATTTGATCTTTTAAAATTATTATTAGATAATCACAATAAAATCATAAATTATGATGAGATTAAAGAAAAAGTTTGGAAAGAAAAAAAGATGAGTATTTTTACAATGAGAAATGTTGTAAATAAAATTAGAAATAAAACTTATTATGAAATAATTAAAAACAACTCATCTTCAGGTTATCAAATAGATACGATTAAATAAAGAATGGACAGTATAATGGAAGAGCAAATAGTATCAAAAGATGAAATAGTAGAGATGTTTTCATTAGGTGTTTTAGAAGACAATGACAGTGGATGGTTACTATATGGACAAGAGATCCAAATCATTGCATTACATGAAACAGATCCTAAGTACATGCAAGATGTAACGAATGCTAATTTTTATAAATTAGTACCAGTAAAAAAATAAAAGGAGAGCGTAAATATGTCACATTGCCCTTTTTGTAAAAAAAAGATAGCTATGAGTAAAGCATTTTGTTCAAGAAATTGTAAGGAAAATTATTTTCAACTTATAGCCATTCAAATACCAAAGTTATTCTTAAAAAGAATCTACGTATTCTGTAGTAAAGAAGAAAGAGAAAAAGAGATTGCTAGTTTTGCAGCTCGTCATAAATGGAGACTTGACCTTCTAAAAAATAAAATAGAAGATGAAGCAATTAAAATGGGATACGCAAAAGATCCACTCGCTTAAACTATTTTGCTTTATACTTTTTATATACGAATATATAAAGTATAGAGCAAAGAGTTGCAAAAACTCCAGATATAATCATCCCCATAGTCAACCAAGACGTTCCAAATAAAAATCCAAGTTGTGCATCAGGCTGCCTAAATATCTCTGCAATAATTCTCATAATTGAGTATAACACTACATATAAAAGTCCAAGTTGTCCATCAAATTGTTTTTTTGTTCTCACTGCATATAAAATAACAAATACTACAAAACCTTCTAAAAATGCTTCGTATAAAGCTGAAGGATGACGAAGAACTCCATCTACATAAATACCCCATGATACATCAGTAGCTCTACCTACGAGTTCTTGATTTATAAAATTACCTATTCTACCAAAGATATACCCTAATGGAACTGCCAGTGCTGCAATATCAGCCATAAACCAAAAACTAATTTTATTTTTTCTACACCAAAAAAATGATGCTATTATAAAACCAGCTAATGCTCCATGGTAGCTCATTCCTGATATTCCTACAAATGTGCCATCTGCACCGAAAGGGTTAAATATTTGCCAAGGGTGCGTCAGATAATAACTAGTATTTGGATCATAAAAGATAACATAACCTAAACGGGCACCTAAAATAACTCCAATTTCAACCCACCAAATATAACTGTCTAATGAATCTTTAGATATATCTAAATTGTCTTTTTTTATAATCCAATGTGCTATAGAAATAGCACTTAAAAGTGCAACTGCATACATAATTCCATACCAATGTACACTAGCTCCAAATATATTAAAAGCTACAGGATCAAAATTACTGTATATATTATTCCAAGTTTCCATATTTTAGTCTAAGGCATCTGCAATAAGTTCAATTGGGTTTTTAAATACCACCTTCGTGTCTGTTCTTCCTAAACTATCTGTTATTTGCATACGACAAGCACTACACTCCGCACTTACTACATTTGCTTTTGTTTTATTAATCATTGCTGCTTTTTTTACACCAACTGCTTTTGCAAGATGGTATTTTTCACTTTGCATAGTAACACCACCAAATCCACAACATTCATTTGAATCAGACATCTCATCAATTTGATAATTTTGTTCTATTAATTTTCTCGGCTCTTTTGAGACACCTTGCATCTTTTTAGCATGACAAGGATCATGATATGTAACAACATCTGTCATATTTTTACCATGAGATTTTAATAAATCAGCTAATTCGGTACTATCTTCTAGCCATTTTGTAGCCATTAAAACTTTTGGTGCTAATTTGTCAGCTCTTTTTTTCCATTCTGGTTGGTCATGAAAGTAATGAGACCAGTCGATATTAATCATTGCACTACAAGTAGCTTCAGGGATAATAATTGAATCTACTTCATCAATAAAAGTCTCAAAATATTCAATATTTTTCTTTGCAAGATGATCAACAGTATCAAAATCACCTGTAAAGTATGCCGGTGCACTACAACATAGTTGCTTTTTAGGAATCATTACATCAATTTCAAGTTTTTCTAAGATCTTTAGTAAACTTTTACCAATATTTGTATAGGCATAGTTACCCATACATCCTATAAAGATAGCAACTTTTTGTTTCTTTTCCTCTTTTACTTCAACTTTAGAGTTTACAATTTGTTCTGGATAAGTATTTAAAAATGATTTTCTATCTGCATATGGAAGAGTTCTATCCTTTATCATCTCTATAGGAAATTGGAACCTTGATTTTGCACCTTGATTTTTTGATTCTATTTTAAGTCCACATGTTTGAAATACCCAACCAAGTTTTGCCATAAGATCCATAACTTTTCTATGTCTTAAAAGATAAAAGAATACTCTTTTATACCATGCAATTCCATATTTTTTGGCTATTTCAGAACGAACTTGTTCGATAATCATATCTGTAGGTAAATCATTTGGACAGGCTTCTACACAGTTTGTACATAAAAAACAACTTTCAAAAATCTCTTTTGCTGTTGTATCTAACTCTAGCTCACCACGTTTATAAGCACCAAGTAGATCAATAAAACCTCTAGGACTAGTAGCTTCATCTTGATTTACATTAAAAATCGTACAATTTGTTTTACATTTTCCACATTTTATACACTCATCACTAACTTCTGTATAATCAAATATCTTATTCATTATTAAAAACTCTCCATTAATTCTTCTAATTCTAAAAATCTTTCAACTTTTTCTTCATATATAATATTTGTATTATTTAATTCCTCACTAACTGCTACTAAACCTTTTTCCTCATAACATTTAGGATTCATAATACATTCATTTAACTCTTCTATCTTTAACTCTAACTCTTCTATCTCTTTTGGTAAAATTTCAAAATCTCTCTTATCATTAAAAGTTAATTTTGTTTTTACTTTCTCTTTTGGTACTACTTTAACCTCAATAGGTTTAGCTGCTGCATTTGCATTTAATCTTTCTGTTTCTTCTACAAATTTAGCATCTTTTTCATCTTCAAGAAACTCACTATATTTTTGATAACTTTCTTCTAAAAGTCCGTCACCTTTAAAGATATAAAGTTTTTTAGCAATTTTATCTACAAAATATCTATCATGACTTACAAAGATTAATGCTCCTTGAAAATGCATAAGATATTTTTCTAAGATATTAATAGTAGGGATATCTAAATCATTCGTAGGCTCATCCATGATAAGTACATCAAATTTTTTAGTAAAGAGTAGGGCAAGGGCAATTCTATTTTTTTCACCACCACTTAAAACACCAACTTTTTTTTCTAAATATTCTTTGGGAAATAAGAAGTTTTTTAAGTACCCATAAACATGCATATTTCTACCATCATTTAATTCTACTCTATCTCCACCATCTGGACAAAATTGATGCATGATTGTTTGATTTTCATCAAGCATCTCTCTATGCTGATCAAAATATCCTACTTTAAATTCACCTTTTTTAAAGCTTCCCTTATCTATTTTTAATCTCTCAAGAAATACTTTTAAAATAGTTGATTTTCCACTTCCATTTGGACCAACAATTGCAATTGTATCTTTTTGGAGAATTCTTGCAGTAAAATCTTTTATAAGAGGCTTGTTCCCTAAAGTTAAATAAACATTATCCAACTCAAAAAGCATTTTCTTTTTATTTTTAGTATCCCCATCATTAAAAGATTTTTGTTCTCTTTCAATCTCTAATTTCATTTTGTTTATTTTTGCAGGATTTGATTTAACTTTTTCTTTTAGAGCAAAGTAATTATCTTTTCGTAAAACATTTCGTTTTCTTCTTGCTGTTACTCCGTGTTGCATCCAGTGAGCTTCATCCCTTAGCTTACTTACTAAGTTTTCGTGTTCTTTTTGAAGATGTAA
>Ga0193963_1001784_pt1 | contig 10452 bp, 13 predicted proteins | sample FB_6_MG_FD_140359 | JGI IMG/M metagenome (GOLD analysis project Ga0193963, IMG submission 140359) | Microbial mat bacterial communities from the Broadkill River, Lewes, Delaware, United States - FB_6_MG | ecosystem: Environmental > Aquatic > Freshwater > River > Microbial mats | place: USA...
AACTTAATACTATTAAATCATAATTAATAAATAAATATCCTGTAAATTATATGTTTTATTTTCAAAGATATATTAAGGAATTTCTACATTAATATAAGATGGAATATCATTAATTCTAGTCAAAATATAAGTTTCATCAGCTGAATTGAGCAAAGTTACTGTATTTGAGTCTTCAAATATTAAAAAATGTTCTGTATCACCATCTTTTGACACTAATGAATATATATTTTTATTCACTTTTCTATATTCACCTGATTCAATAAATTCAAATTGTTTGTAAATATCATAAAAATTATCTGATCGAAAAACAAGATGTATATCATCTAAATCGTGTTGATCTCCCTCACAATATGTACCAATAATTTTTACAGGATTATTACTAATATCTATATATATAAGTAACCCTAGATTTACAATAATTGATAGAATTAAAAAAATAATTAAAATTAACTCATGCTTTTCCTTATTCATTTTTTATCCTTTCTCTATTGAAATAAACAAAACTACAATAGTTTTTTACTTATATTTTTTATTTCTAATATATACAAACAAGTAGAATATGCTAATTAGTAGCATAGGCATTGAAATAAGCATAAAATTTATCCATCCAAACTTGTATGTTTTGAAAAAGATTGTAAATGCTACAAATATTCCCGCACTCACACAACTCCCAGCCAATGCATTTTTCTTCGCAATAAAGAACACTGCCAATATCAAATATGTAGGAACTGAATGTATAAGAAATCCAACAATTTGCTCCCAAATCGGTTCAGAACCACCAAATGCATCAAATCCAAATATTAAAAGAAACATCGCAAATGCTATAGTTAAAGTATGTGGCAATATTATTAATTTACAACTAGTTTTTTTCATAAAATACCTACCTTTCTCAGTGGATTACATAAAAAATTTTTACTCTTATATTATACCCATTAAGAGATTGTTTTAAGCAATATGAAAAATATCAAAAAAAGGATTTGTAAAACCTATATTGTAGTTTTTAATTTTAGCATATTCTAATGCCATATCATACTGTTGTTTTTGGATTTGATCCTTATCAAATACTATCCAAAGCTTATCAATGTCTCTTAGAAATTCTACTCCATTATTTTTTGCTTCTTCTTCTTTTTGATCAATAAATTCGATTATTTTCACAATATTTGACCACGATGCTTGTTCATCTGGTCTTTTTATTGGTTCTACTTCTATTATCGCTGGAATTCCCAACTCCTTTTTATTTTCTTGTATACCTTGAAAATATTCTATTTCTGTTACTTGACCTTCTGCAAATATAAGCACTTTAATATATTCATCTATATAATTTTCTTTATTTAGCCTTTCGCCAAATTTAGTTTTATCCCTCAACATCATATTCCTCCTGTTCTTCTTTCAAAACAAGATTTTTTATTATAGGTATGCCTCCAAATCTGCCTTCTAGATAATCATTTTTAATATTTTTTCGATCATTTCTAACTTTAAATTCATCTAAAGAACTTAATTTACTAACTCCATCAATACTCTTATTTACTAACCAAATTGTATCTTTTCTATAATTTGTTAAGTCAATGAAGTTCTCATCATGAGTAGTATAAATTAATTGTGTTGAATCATCTTTTTTATTTTCAGTGTAAAAAGATATTATAGCACGAACTAAATTTGGATGAAGACTTCTTTCAATTTCATCTATCAGTAAAGTCTGTCCTTTTTCTTTCGCATTCATCATGTACATAATCAAATTAATCATTCTTCTAGTTCCATCAGATTCTTCAGAAAGATTTAATAGCTCAGAATTATCACCATCTACATGTCTAAACATCATTTTTTCAAAAACTAAATCATCTTTTTTTCATTAAGCTTAATTTGAAATAAATTTATTCCATCAGAAAACCCAATTCTTCCTACTTTATCATCAATAAGTTTCGTTTTAAATCTCAATAAAATCTGTTTCAAAATGCCCTTTTTAAAATCTTCTGGAAGATACTCTTTATCAACTACAACCTTTGATATTGATTTTATTCCTGTATCCAACTTACATATTGTATCTGCAATATTGAATCTATTATTAACTATAAAATCAAAACTGCTAATTTTTGTATTAGGATACATAATCACTAACTTATCATCAAACCAATTAAAATATTTAGTAAATAAAAAAATTCTACTAAATATAGTAGAATTTTCAAATCATTATAATTAAACTAATAATTCTAAATACTTCTCTAATCTATCATTGACATACCCTGCTATCATTTCTTTCATCGGCAAGGCATTTTGATTGCGATAATATTCATCAAATGCTTGATAGTATTTTTTTCTGTCAGAGAATTTAACATCAATGGTAGGATAGCCATTTTGCATTAATTCCAAGTTAATGAGTAATCTTCCGGTACGTCCATTTCCATCAATAAAAGGGTGAATACCTTCAAACTCTAAATGAAACAGTGCAATTGCTTCTACAAGGTGCATTGTGTCCTTTCTTTGACAATGGTTCAGTAACAAATCATTCATCATAGGTTCAACCATATAAGGCTGTGGTGGCTCATGGAAAGTACCCATAATACGCACAGGAATACGTCTATATCTACCTTTATCCTCCGGCCTATCCATCAAAACAAGAGAATGTATATTTTTAATAACATATTCTGAAAAATTCACTTCATCCCTGACTAAACTTTCAATATATTGAAAAGCATCACGATGCCCAATAATCTCTAAATGCTCTTTTAATGGCTTTTGATCAATAGTCATACCCTCTAAAACCATTGCAGTTTCTTGCAAAGTAAGAGTATTACCTTCAATTGCATTAGAGTTATATGTGAACTCAATTAAAAATTCATCTCTCAAACGCTCCACTTCCCCCTTTGTTAGAGGACGCATGCTTGAAAGTTTTTCAAGATTATCATCAATATTTTTCAATAAATTTTTGAGTGTTTTTTGGCTTCTTCCTTTTCTTCGTGCATCTTCCGGTTTCTTTGCATCAGCAGGTATCATATAAAGATTACCCTTACGAATAACACCCTCTATACGATTTTCTTGACATAGAATTCTTACCCTACGAGCAGATAGTTCCCATTTTTTTGCAGCTTCCGATACTTTCATATAATCCATACTCTTCACCTCGTGTAGTTTACTAATATAGGAACATTATATCACAATAATCGATATAAATACAAACTTTGTCATTGTGTTTATTCCGATTTTTCGATTGTATTGTTCCTATTTTCGACTGTATATTAAATTTATACTTTTTTAATTATGCATTTGAGTATTTTTTTCTTTTCTAAATCATATTTTCTATTATATTATTTATATTTTTTAAATCTTTTAAATATAAAATAGAGCACTTCAACTTCTATCTTAAGTTAATAAATAATAGCTACCAAAAAATAATTAAATATACCATATAACCTATAGACCCTTCCATAATCATTACAAATGCTATTGTTTTTATTTTTTCTAATACATTGTTATATTTTTTCAAAATAACCGGTAGTTTAATTTAAAAAAAGATTATGATTCCACCTAAAAATAAGATTTCAAACACTTTAATTATTATCTCTTTTGCTTCTGTTTTTAACTGATTATAACACCTAATGATTATATTCTGAAAATTATCAATTGCTAATTGTTCATAACATATAACAATAATTATTGTGATTACTACTATAATCATATAAAAGCAAAAAAAATCACTTTTTTCTTATTTTGAGATTTCCAATCTTCAATTAGTTTTAAATTTGCAATTTTAAATAATATTAAAAATTCAATGATTTGTTCTACTATCTTACTTATAAATTTATCCCACGAGTAAGTTTCTATTAATTCCTGACTTATTTTTTAAACTTTATCCTTATATGGTGAATTTATTTTTTTTGATATATTTTTTATCCAGGCAAATATTGTCGGGAAAGTAAAAATCAGTAGTATAGCATCTTCAGTATTAATCATAATGCTATCTGAAATATATTTATTTAATCGCACTACAACAACAATAAGCCATATAAATGTAACAACTATACCTATATAAGCTTTTCTTTCCTCTCTAACTATCTCATCTTGATTTCCATAAACATATAATACATATGCAAATAGAAAACCTGTTATTATACACATTACTTCGGCATTAATAGAATTTAATACCATTGTATCAGATAGCAATTCCAACACCACTATTGAAAAAAACAAAAGTATTACAAAATTAACATATTCCAATAATATATGCCTATTTTTTAAAAAAACTTTTTGTTTATCATAATAATATTCTTCAAATGATAATGCGATTTTCAGTATGTACTTTTCGATATTATTATCTGATTTTCTATTACTAAAAACATAGTAATAGCACCATCCAAATAGTCCTATACCTATATATTTTCCAACATCAATCAAATCTATTCCTTTATTTCCTGTAATACCACAAATGAAAAAGGCAATTACGAAAACTGGCAATACTAGAATCACTACCAAATATAAGAACTCTACTACCATATGTAAAATCATATTTTTCCTATCTATACTGCAAACAAAGGCTGAAACATATATAAATATTTTGAATATCCATTTTATGATTTGCATTTTTACACTCCTCTGCAAGTATAATAAATTGCTCTATTTTCAATATAGAAACAAATATCTTTATAGGTTCTATAATTAAAAATTATTTAATAATTACTTTCTAATAATTCGAACAACTGCTTTATTATACATTATTCGTACTAGGTGTTACAATTATATTATACCACTACAGATATTACTTTAGAATGTATTTGAGTTTATAAATGCAAAAACACCGAATTATCATTTAGATAAGTCAATGCTTTGGAACTCATATTAATTTTAAAAAATAAAAATGTCGGACAACTGATTTTGTAACAGGATTTAAGTTGCTGTGATAAAGTTCTCTGAGCATCTTTTCTTTCTGTATTTTCATCTTATCCTAAATCAGAACACAATACTTCAAGAGAGGATGAATAGCTCTACAATTTCAACTTAATCTTTTAAAAATAATGATAATGTATTTACTGGCATTCCAGTTTTATTTGTAAAATTTATTTCTGCAATAACTATTGATACTGGTGTTAAAATTAATGTACGTAAATAATGATTATAAGCTGAAAAAGCATTTTTTAATTCAGGACAAAGATTACAAAAAAACTCTGTTGCCGTAGTGCTAGGATTATCTTTTAAAGTAATATTGTAATTTCTATTATAACTAAAACGCTCATCAAAATTTATGTTCCACTCAATTATATCTTTAAATTTTTTTGCTAAATAAACATCTAGATCTAACCATAAAATGTTTGATTGGGCACAACCTATAGAGTTTAAATAACTAATATCTATCCCAGATAATTTTCTTAAATCTGAAAAATCCCTTAAAATTCTATTTAGCCAAATCTGAATGTACTTTTTATCGAATGGAATACCATTGAGATTTTTATTAATAAAATGAATAAAAGTAAGTGTATTAATTTGTAATGGAGTAAGTTTAGAAACAATAAGAACTGCTTGATTTAATGTAATATTATATAAACTATTTTCTATATTTTCTGCACGATTCGCTACAAGCGTTGACAACATGTCAAGCAATCCAATATCTCCACTTCTTGCATAAGATTTTTGCGCTTCCCAAAAAGTATACATAACATCTACATCTTTAAAATTCTCACAATTAGGTCCATTTTTTTGAACGTATTTTTGAATGGTTTTTTCAGCACATTCAGTAGCACGTTCTTTTGCAACGGTCTTACATTCTTCCATCATTTCAGGAAAATTATCCATAAATAATTTTATTGCTATTTCAGACGCCTTTTGAGGTGTTAATCCATAGTAGTTGTTTTGTTCGCCAATTTGCATGTTACTAGATCCTAGACTACCTTTTTGTTCTTGTTTAATATTACACATCACCATCACCTCTGTAATTATTCTGAATTCCTATCTGTGTACCTTTAGAATTACATCCATTGTGTTGTTTCTGAATTATTTTAGTAGAACCATCATTTTTAGACTTAATAATAAATTTAATTACTCCCAAGATTACACTTATAATAGCAATTCCAATACCACCAAATATCCATTCTTTATTATTAATTAGCCAGTTTATCATTCATTAAACCTCCAAAATCAATCATTTCTTAATACTATTTCTATATAATATTATACTAATACAATTTGTAATGGTCAAGTATTTTTGTAACACTTTAAGAGAAATAATTAATGCTGATGATGTAATTTGTACTCCTTAATCACTATGAAATATAATCCTTCATCTGGTTGCTCTTTTTTAATTATTTTATTTAAAATCTCTACTGCTAAATTTGAAGTAATAGATTTTGAATTCCGAGTTGCTAATGTTTTTCTATTTCCTAAATCTAATATTGTACAGTTATATTTCATTACGATATATCAACATTTTAATTTTATGTTTATTTTCTAATCATCATCCTTATTTAACTCTTATATAAGATTTCAAATAATTCTGTGCCGGTAATTTTTCCATAATAATAATCTTCCCAAAGTTGATCATAATTAATTTCTTTAATATTTACAATCAATTTTCCAGCATCACCTCTTTTCAAACAAATGGTAATTCCTTCATTTATTTTTCCAATTATATAATTTAAAAATTTAATTTTCAGCTTATCCTTCTGTATTTTTTTATATAAAATATAACTGTCCGATAAACCGTCCACTTCAAATGAACACCCAATATCCTTTGTTACCTTTAGTTTATTTAATTTCATCTTTTTTAAATAAGCCGAAAAATCGTAGCCATCAATATTTTTTGTCAACATCAATGATGGAGATGTTACATCAAACTTACCAAGCTTTTTTACCATCTTTGTAAAATAATTTTTACGATATCCCAAGTCCTTAAGACTCAAAAAAATCAATTCGCCTTTTGACATTTCTAATTCCTTTACAGTCCCATTGACTCCTTTACAACAAAATTTAAGTTCCTTACGACACCGTTTTAAAACAAATCCCTTTATTTCGCCAATTTCAAGACCAGAAATCACTTTTTCTTCAGTCTTATCTTTTCCTTTGACTATTGTATATTCTGGTTTTAAATATAAATAAGCTTTGCCATATGCCATAAGACTATAGATAACTTTATCAATTATTTGCTCAATTTCATAACAATAGTTATAGTGACGCATATTTTTTAAAAGCCTAGCCGCTTCACATTCTTCAGGTTCAAACGTAAAGAAGTTCTTTTTTTCAACAAAAGAAAATTCTAAGCACATATCTTGAAAAAATTTACAGGAATATAAATTTTCTTTAGACGAAGAATATTTTCTATTTAATTTCTTTTGGGCTCGAGATAAACTATTCATTCATTTTATCCTCCCACGAATATCTTGTTTTAAACCGTTTCTCTTTTGGAAGTAATGGATTAACACATAATATCCAAAACACTTCTGACGTATCGCGAAATCCTATCTCCATAAAATCACTACAAAATGCTTGCAGTAATTTACTATCTGTTTTAAGTCTCTTGCCATACATTTCATATTCAGCTTCACACTTTCCTGATTTCTTAATAGCATTGATAACACTTTGTTTCCATCTTATCTCAAGAATATCTCTACTTCCAGTTATCATAAACCTTTCTCTTCTTTGAATATAATCAATCAGTTTTTCTGAAAAATCCGCTAATTTATCATCATTCTTCAATATTATTTTCGCCCCCTTTTTTACACTTTGAATCCAATCATCACACGAATAAAATTCTCCCCACAATATTGCTAAACCACCAATCTGTGCCCATTCTACGATTGGGGAAGTAAACATATAATATGCATATTCTATTCTGTATAAATCCTTATTTTTTATAAAATCTGATCTTATATACTCTTGATACAAAAGCATTAATTCAGATAGATTTTCGAAATCAATCTTAAACTGTTTTATATCATTGTTAATTATCGATTCTATAATATCTTCACAAATATGGTTATAACATTCACCAAGAAAATCTGGATACTCATCTCTATTTTCCCAATTTTCCAGAGCAAACTCACTTGAACTATTAAATAATAATTTTGGAACCAAGTTTTTCCATTTATAGAGTGTATTTTTCAACTTATCTATCCTGAACTCGTCCCACTTCTTATTACTATCAACATGCAGTTTCTTTATTTCATCTTCATATTCTGAAGCCATTTTGATAAATCTTATCAATTTAGACTCATACTCATAAAAACGTGTCAGAATAATACACGCTTCAAAGTAAAGGTGTTTATCTGCAAACAACTTCCCAAGATTAAATATGTGATTTATACCTTCCCTGACAATATCTATCAGCGAATTCAAATACACATACTCTTCTTTTGCAACACATTGTTTGATCAACCAATCCGGTGTGATTCTTTTACCTTCCACACTTACTTCTGTAAGAATCTTATTATAAAAATCTATATTATCTCTGCCTCGAATTGATGAAGATTTTTCAATATCTTTTCCTGCATCAATTGAACTTATGACTTTAGCAATAATTTTATTTATATCGAAATCGTCACAAAATTTGCTTGATTCCAAAATCAAATTTAAATAAAGAAGAGAAATCATCTCTACAACACCTGTAAAAGATTTTTTTTGTTCATTAACATCTTCTTCTTCTATAACATTTTTCTCTATCAAATTTTTAAAATAATTCACATGATTAACATAATAATTCACTTCTTTACACGAAATTGCGATCCTACACATTTTTTCAAAAATATTTAAATATTTATATAAAGAAGTGAAATCACGTTCTTCAATTAAGTTATTTAAACAAGAACGATTTATAGACATAATCTCATCCTCAAACCACCAATAATTATGCTCACATTTTATCCTTAGTGTTGTACCTGTTCGTAAAGGTATCGAGGTCTCAATATCACTTGTGAGATGCCATTTCTGATACTTGACTTCATCCCGGAACCACAATGATGTCCTTCCAATTGATTTCTTGATTTTCCAATAGTTCTCAATTAGTGCAAGGTTATTACACATAAACTCAACCATAGTAGAATTATCATTTCTTGTTATACCTGAACCATATTTCTGAATAGTTTTTAATAATTCTATTTGCTTCTCTGCTACTTTCAAAAAATGATTTTGAAAATTTGCATCTGTAGAAAAGACTTTTTGGCATACATTTCTTAAAATAATACGATGTAAAATTATATATGAATCATCTGCCACGCGATAAATATCAGACAATTGATAAGATCTATTGCCTGCAATACTATATGATATAATAACAATTACTGACCATATAGTAGTTGTCAAAGTCGTAGCCCAACTTATGTCAAGGTTCAATAACACCTCAACTATTATAATAAATCCAAAAATAATATAATCTATTATTGCTGATGTACATTTTCGTATTAATCGATCATATTGAAATGCATTAGCTATACTTTTGGGCGCATTGGCATATCTCATTGAATAAATTGAAGATATATTTGCACAATATAAGCCTAAAATCACACCCGCAACGCTTATTCCACCAATAACAACATTAACAACAATGTTTCCATCCACAATAGGTGTATTTTTAATTTTCAAGAGTAAACCATCCAGGTATAATAAAACAAACGCAAATAACAACCCCCTTAAAACTCCCCAAAACGCCTTTTTAAATATCAACGCCTTAAAAGATTTATACTCTATATTTGCCTCAGTAAAATCAATTCCTCTATATACGAAAGATTTACATTTAAATAAGACTGTCAATATTATTTTTCTTATTTTCCAATACATTTTTTTATTCATTTCTATCCTCAAATCCTAATTATTATAAATCGTTGCATTTGCATTAATACTCTCAATTATATCTATTTTTTTCATATTTTCCTCTATAGTTTTATATATTATAAACAAAGAGCAAGAACATCTACTAAAAGACAGACTTCCACTCAAAATGATGAAACGTTATTAAAATAATTTACCTCAATTCAACAACTCTATATCTTTTTCATCCACTCACTATTTCCTTACAAACAGTTTTTTAAACTAATTGTTTGAATATTAAATTACTCGCAAATAATTAAACTTATATTAACTAAAAAGCATACACCTTATATTATTTTTTGCATTATCTATCACGCTATTTAAATCTTTCCAGTCACTATTTTTTCATCAAACATATTCAAATATTCTTCTTGCTGATTATGAGTTATTAGTATAATAGTCTTATCTTTCAAGGCTAATAGTTTTTTACATACTGCTAGTTCAGTTCTGTAGTCTAATGCAGAAAATGGTTCATCTAATGCTAGTATACTACTGCCAGAAGATATGGCTCTAACTATATTCACCAATTGTTTTTCTCCACCACTTAATTTACTACAATCTCTAGCCCCCATAATAGCATCTCTTCTATCCTCTGGAATAAGTTCAAGAAATTCCTCATGCTTTTTAAAACTATCATAAATAGTTATATTTTCCCAGAAATCTTCCATG
>Ga0193963_1001786_pt1 | contig 10448 bp, 8 predicted proteins | sample FB_6_MG_FD_140359 | JGI IMG/M metagenome (GOLD analysis project Ga0193963, IMG submission 140359) | Microbial mat bacterial communities from the Broadkill River, Lewes, Delaware, United States - FB_6_MG | ecosystem: Environmental > Aquatic > Freshwater > River > Microbial mats | place: USA...
ATTTGCAACACCTTGATGGCGTGATGATTGGCCGTGAAGCCTACCACAACCCCGCCATGTTACACGGTGTTGATCACGGCTTATTTGATCACCCCGATACCTCGCTTAATCGATTGGCCATCGCCCATGGGTATCTTGATTATTGCGAGCAACAATTAAGCCACGGCAGCCGTTTAAATCATTTATCGCGCCATATCCTAAACCTGTTTCAAGGGCAGCGAGGCGCGCGGCAATTTCGTCGGCATATCAGCGAGAACATCCATAAAGCCGATGCTGATCTAAATGTGATTGTACGCGCACTGGAATTTGTCAGCCACGAGCATTAGGGCATTGCCCAAGGTGAAATGTTAAAGGTACACTAACGCTATCTTGTCATCACTAATGGAAGCCCAATGAACAGTAAACTCGATCAGCTCAAACAATGGACCGATGTGGTTGCCGATACCGGTGATATTGAAGCCATTAAACGCTACCAACCTCTCGATGCCACCACTAACCCATCGCTATTATATAAAGCTGCACAACTGCCGCAGTATGACACACTGCTGGCAGAATCAATCGCCTGGGGGGCCGATAAAGCCGGCACCCGCGATGCACAAATTGCCGCGGCCAGCGACCAGTTTGCCGTGCGTATTGGCCAAGAGATACTCTCTATTGTTCCCGGTAAAGTCTCTACCGAAGTCGATGCCCGGTTATCATTTGATACCCCAGCGACTATTGCAAAAGCACAACAGCTTATTAGTCTCTATGACAGTGCCGGCATTGGGCGCGAGCGCGTGCTCATAAAAATTGCCGCCACCTGGGAGGGGATTAAAGCCGCAGAGCAACTAGAGCGTGCGGGTATTCACTGTAATTTAACGCTATTATTTAGCTTTGCACAGGCTGCGGCTTGCGCCGATGCAGGCGTTACGCTGATTTCCCCCTTTGTTGGCCGCATTCTAGATTGGCATGTTAAAGCAGCCGGTGGTAATGTTACTTTTAATGCAGAAGAAGACCCCGGTGTAATATCAGTGAGTGATATATACCGTTATTACAAACAACACGATTACCCCACCATTGTTATGGGTGCAAGCTTTCGCAACACCGGTGAAATTGAGGCATTAGCAGGTTGTGACCGCTTAACAATCAGCCCTGCATTATTAGAAGCATTAGCGGCTGATAATGGCGAACTTTCACGCCAATTGTCGTCTAATGATAAAGTCATTCACAAAGCACACCAGCAACGCCAACAATATACTGAGGCCGAATTTCGCTATGCTTTTAATGACAATGCCATGGCCACTGAAAAACTGGCTGAAGGTATACGCAATTTTGTGAAAGACCAAATTAATCTGGAGCAATTAATCAACGAGCGCTTTGTATAAATTGCCCAACACATAAGATAGGAAAAACCATGCTAGAGAGTATTAAACAATTTATCACCAGCCTTCAACAAGATGCTATTGATAGTGTCGATGTACTGTCTAGCAAACAACGTGAACTCGCCAGTGCCGCCCTGCTCTTAGAGGTCGCTACAATTGACCAACACCTTGATGAGCGCGAACTAGAAAAATTACAATCATTACTAGAGAGTACGTTTTCACTGAGCGCTCAAGAAGTCAAAGAACTTACCACTCTCGCTCAGCAAGAATCAGGCGATGCAACGTCGCTGTATCAGTTTACTCAACATATAAATCGCCACAGCAGCGCAGAGGATAAATTTCAGTTAGTGTGTGGGTTGTGGGAAGTCGCCTACGCCGATGGCGAGCTGGATAAATATGAGGAGCATATTATTCGCCGTATTGTCGATCTTATTCATGTCAGCCATAGCGATTTTATTCGCGCAAAGCATCAAGCGCGTTCGAGAGTCTGAACTAAATCTTTAAAGGTTTCATGATTATTTGCACTTAAGCTCATTAACACACAGTGAGATTCAAGCACTTTTGTTTTGACCACCAACTCGTCTTGCGAGCAGTGCGCTAGTGTAGTGGTATCTTGCAGGCTAGGTGCCTGACAGTAATCGGCTGGTGGCGTATTGATCAGCCGACAAATGGAGGTCAACGACATAGATTCAAGTAAGCGATTGATACTGGGCTGATCAGAGATCAACAACGGGCTAATTTGCTTTTGCTCATTGCTGCGAATAGCGATTTTTGCCATCAACCCTAAAGTAGTACTGTCAACACCACTCACTTCACTGAGGTCAAAAAGAATCGCGCAAAAATCATCTTTGGCAAACAGTGTTTCAATATAATCATCAAAGGGAACACACAGCGTTAAACGCACATCACCCACCATTTTGATTACATAAACACCTTGGTGGTCAGCCACGAGAATCTTACCTGCCGGTGCTGATTCAAGGGATTGTTGAGCCTTGTTATTCGTCATGGCACTGGACATATTATCGCCCTCGGCTAATGGAAAGCATGGCGATATCGTCAGGGGCATCGGCGACATCATCCAACTCCAGCGCAGTGATAATATCACTGAGATTACCGCTGGTCTCTGAGACTAATTGTAGCAGGTATTGCTCTTTATCCAATAGCTTTTCTGGAGGTAGAACTTCCAGTACACCATCAGAAAAAAGGGTCAAAGCAAAGGATTCAGGCATAGGACAAGTATACACCTCCCACTTGGCTTGTTTAAATAAACCAACAGGCTTACCTTGCCCTTCTAAAAATTGCGCACCTTGCGCTGAGACTATAATGGGCATGGGCAAGTGCCCTGCAACCACATAATACAATTGCTGGGTTTCGGTATCCAAAATACCCACAAAGCAAGTGAGGTGATTATTTAGGCGCGTCGCCATTAACTCATCATTAATAACGGTAATTAATTGCAGTAGTGCCTCGGGCAGTGAATCGTAGCGCGCCATTAAACGCTCATAGCGTACCAACTGCTTAACCAGGTTTTTCAACCAAATAGTCACAAACGCCGACGCAGAACCATGGCCGGAAACATCGGCGAGATAAAACGCCCAAAAGCGTTTATCCAAGAGCGCATAATCAATACAATCGCCACTCAAATACAGTGATGGTCGCAGGTGATGAGAAAAGGTGTAATCTAGCGCGGACAGGGGCGATACCGGTGAGAGGGATTCTTGAACAAACTGCCCCGCTTGTTGATCTTGTTGCAGTGAGCGCAAGTGGGTGCGTAGCTCAATATTGGCCTTTTCGAGTTCTTTGCGGTAATCGCGATTTTGCGACAGCAATATACTGCGCTCAAGACTCTTTTGAATCGAGTGCACCAACACTTCAAGGTCAACAACAGGTTTAATCAAATAGTCCGAAGCGCCAAAGCGCAAAGCCTCGACTACATCGCCCATCACACCAGCACCTGACATAACAATAATGGGCACTTCAGCCGATACGCTATGAACTTTCTTTAACAAGGTCAAACCATCCATGCCTGGCATACGCAGGTCAGAGACAATTAAATCAGGCTGGATATCTTCATACAAAGCAAAGCCACTATGGCCATCGGCTGCTTCAAACACACGAAAGCCACTGTCTTCGAGATAGGCAACAACACTTTGCCTGACACCAGCATCATCATCAACAACGAGCAGTTTATAATCGGCATTTTCCATGAAACGGCGATATTCCCAATATCAACACTGAAACTGTGAATACAACTAACAGTCAGCAATTAATGTGTGGCCACAAGCTAAATTCGCACAAATATCGTGCGCTATTTAATGTCGTGTATTTATTACAACTGCGCCATTACAACTGCGCTATTACAATTGCGCTACAACTACTTAAACAACACTCTCAAAGCGCAATGTCTCATAACCAGAATACAGCCATGGTATGTAACAATCAGGCTATTAACAGCCTATTGAAAATTCGCCTAAAAACATCAAAATCAGCGTAAGTGCTACCCTACTCTCTTATTTATCACCAAGCAAGATATTCAAACAGTAAATTTAATAAGGAGAGATGATAGACCACCACCTACTATCCGATAGTCGTAATTCTACCGCTCATTAGCCATGCAAACTTGACTTTTATCGTCTATGCTTAGTAGCAAATTCATTCTCAGTTTATACACAATGGAGCCCTTCCTATGACCTCGCTTGACCGAGACTATTCAGAGAAACGCAATTTTATCCGCATGAAGGTCAATACGCCTGCACAGGTGACCGTTGAAAGTGACGGTATCACCCGTGATGGCGTTTGTAATGACCTCAGTGGGGGCGGTATGCTATTGACCATGGAGCAAACGCTACCGCTAGATACTGAACTTCTGATTACCGTTGCCTCAGCCCACGGCCACAGCCCAATGTTGCAGGCGAAGTGTAAAATTGCACGGGTAGAATCAGGGCCTGATAATCAATCGATGTTTGGCGTTGAAATAAACGAAATTATCAGCCAGTAACGTATTGCCGGTAGCCCGGTGCTGGTATGTGAGTGCTGTTATCTGATCGTGGGTATTCAGATACAGTACACTGCGACACACAGGCTATGTGCTATAAGAGAGCACATAGCCTTAGCTAGAAACTATCTTGGATGACTGTAAACGACTCGCTTATACGTTTACATTCTTATAATGATAAGCGCTTAAAAGGTCTCGTCTTCTTCAAAGTCATCACCAAAGTCGTCCTCTACTTCCCCATCATTAATTAAATACTCCCGGCGCTGTAAGTACACATTGCGCACAAAGATATATTCATCACCACTAATGAGTTTTTCAGCCTCTAGCAATGATGCACGCACATCGAGCAATCGTACACCGGTCAGAGTATTGCGAGTAGGCACATGGTCTACATAAGGAACAGGGTCCAGTGCACCATCAACAAAGAAACTTCCACCAGTATCTCTTAGCGTTGAAGGGCCAAACAGTGGTAACACAAGGTAAGGGCCAGAACCGACACCCCAAGTGGCTAATGTCTGCCCAAAGTCTTCACCCCCATCTTTTGGCAACCCTAGCCCTGAGGCAATATCGATCACACCAAACAAGCCCAGTGTACTGTTAAACAGAAAGCGCCCGAGGTAGTTGAGTGATTTTTCTGCCTTGGCCTGCAACAAGCTATTAAATAAGTTGCGCACATCCCATAAATTAGAAAATACATTACTGACACTACGTTCAACAAAATCAGGCGTAACCGCTTTATACCCCACCGTTATGGGCCGATAAATTGCTTTGTCCAGTGTTGAATTAAACGAGTACATCACTCGATTAAAACCCTGCCAAGGATCGTAATACTCCTCGTCTTCTTGTGCGCAGGCATTAAAAGAGGCAAAACCCAGCAAGCCAATGACCAACACTAGTCTCTGAATAAATGGCATAATACGTCCTTCTGTCAATGATTATCGTACTGTCAATAGCGGCTCATGCTAACATAACTGCCACTGTTTGTTTAATCGCTTCGCCGATATTGGCATGCGCGTTTTCACGGTTTGCGCAAATAGAGAAATACGCAATTCCTCCAACATCCAGCGGTAATCCTGCAACGGTTGGTTGAGCGCATACGCCGATGCCCCCAGCGCTTCTTTACGGTCACTCAAACGCTCAGATAAGGTCGCCATTTCAGCGATCCACTGGCGATCTTTAGCCACCTGCATCGGCACTTTTTCCAACCGCAGCAAAATTGCTTTAAAATAGCGCGGATACTGCTGTAGCCACTCATAAGGGGTTTCATACAAGCACCCTGGATACAACAAACCATTGAGCTGCTGTTGAATATCAGCACCGGCATATGCAAGGCTCAACGGGTTTTTCGCCTGCTTTAATTGCTTTTTAATACTGACCATATCGCTTAGACAAGCAACCAGAAGCGTTTCAATCTGCTGCGCGATACTGACAAGATCGCTTCGACCTGCCTCAATACACGCCATAAATGCCTGGCGCTGCCTGGGTAGCGAAGTATCGGGTTGAACGTCGGCAAAAAATGCCGTCTTTGCCGCCGCACAGAGAATATCGTCAACCACTTGCTGGCGCCCCCCCATATTCGCCACCGTAAGGCCAATATCCTTACCGCGCAACAACTGCTTATTTAAATACTGCACACTCTCCTTTTGCATCAGTAGCGCCAGCCGAGTCATACCTCGCAGGCTTTGAGCATTCGCCTCTATGGGGTTATCGCACAAGACAAGAGCGACATGCTGCTGTTGATCGACCAAACCGGGGTAGGTTTTAATCGTCATTGAGTTGCGCTGTAAATCATAACTCTCTGGCAACTGATCAAAGTCCCAGGCAGTTAAACATTCGCGTTCAATATCGTTGTCAACCGCTTGCAGCTGCTGCTGTACATGGTCGCGGTAGCGCTCGCGCAATACCGACAGATCCCGGCCGCGATCAATACGTACCGATTGGTCATCCAGGATATGAATATTCATACGGTAATAGTCATCCATCTCCGTGGCTGACCATAAATCAACGGGCACTTCGATACCCGTTTGCCGCTGCAATTGCTCAGCCAGTGCCTCAATTAATGACTGCCCGTTTGCCTGCATTTTAGGCAGTGCTTTATCGACATATTGGGGCACCGGAACAAAGTGCTTTCGCCATTGTTTAGGCAACTGCTTAACCAGCGCGATACATTTTTCACGCAATAATCCCGGTACCAGCCATTGCAGCCGGTGTTCATCGATTAAATGCAACATCCCCATAGGCACCAATAGCGAAACACCATCATCGGGATGATTAGGTTCAAAATGGTATGACAGTGGTAATGTAAGACCATCGATTGTCAGTGTGTTGGGAAATTGCGCCTCAGTAATATGCGCAGCACTGTGCTGCATTAAACGCTCGCGATCAATCATTAACAACGTGGGCTGTGTGCGCTCGGCCTTTTTACGCCAAGCTTCAAAACCTGCAATATTGACGATATCAGCCGGTAGGCGCTCATCGTAAAAATCACATAACACCTGTTCATCGACCACGATATCCTGGCGGCGCGCTTTTGCCTCAAGCTCGTGCAAGTCATTCAAAAGCGCTTGTTGATGCAAGAAGAAATGCGTCTTAGCCGTTGCTTTATGCAGCTTGGGTTTTACTGCTGGCGACTCACCATAGCGCCCCACCGCTAGCGCTTCTTGAATAAAAATACTGCGCGCTTTAGGTATATCAACAGCACTGAAATTAACGCGCTTTTTCTCTACCAGTACAAGACCGTATACACTGATTTTTTCGTAGGCCATCACCTGACCTGACTTCGCATGGTAATGAGGCTCAAAATAATGGCGCTTCACCAAGTGCTCTGCGCAGGCCAATACCCAGTCAACCTCAATTTTAGCAATACCGTGAGCGTAGAGCTTTGAGGTCTCAAGCAACTGCGCAGCCATTACCCATTTATGGGATTTTTTAAACTGCGACGACCCAGGAAATAACGCAAAGCGCCGATTTCTAGCCCCGAGGTAGTCGTTATCTTCCGTGCGTTGGCCAATCATGCCCAACAACCCAGTGACCAGTGCTTTATGAATCGCTACAAAGCTGGCCTTTGTGGCCTCCTTATGCTCACTGGATGATCTATCAGCCACAGCTACGGGTATATATCGGTTATCGCCATGAGCTTTCGTATCCTTAAATCCCAAAGATTGGCAGGCCACGAGCAACTGCCGGTGAATATCGCGCCATTCACGCATGCGCATTGGCGCCAAGAACTGTTTCTTACACCACTTTTGCAATTGATTTTTAGACAAAAGCTGGCGCTGTTGCTCATAGCTATTCCACACATTTAAATAAGCCATAAAATCCGAGTGCTCGTCCCAATATTCACGGTGTTTTTGATCGGCCGCCTGTTGTTTATCCGCAGGTCGATCACGTGGGTCCTGCACGGATAGCGCACTGACAATAATAGCGACATCGTGCAGGCTATTCTCATGCACTGCCGCGAGCACCATTCGCCCTAATCGCGGGTCAATAGGAAGTTGCGCAAGCTGGCGCCCCAGTGGTGTTAAGCGGCCTTTATCGGTGATTGCCTGTAGCTCTTGCAACAGTTGGTAGCCATCATTAATTAAACGCTGATCAGGGGGGTCAATAAAGGGGAACTCACGCACATCGCCTAAGCGCAGCTGCGCCATCTGTAGAATCACTGCCGCTAGGTTAGTTCGCTGTATTTCTGCATCGGTAAATTCGGGTCTGGATAAAAAATCGTCTTCGCCATACAGGCGAATACAGACGCCTTCGCTCACCCGCCCACAGCGGCCTTTGCGTTGATTAGCACTGGCCTGAGAAATCGCCTCGATAGGCAAGCGCTGTACCTTCGTGCGAAAACTATAACGGCTAATACGCGCAAATCCCGGATCAATCACATAGCGGATACCCGGCACGGTTAATGAGGTTTCAGCCACATTGGTTGCCAGCACGACCCGGCGGCCCCGATGGGAGGCAAAAATTTTATTTTGCTCCTCAATGGTCAGGCGTGCATACAGTGGCAACACCTCCAGATGGGGCAGTTGTTCTCGGCGAATTTGCAGCGCCGCTTCGCGAATTTCACGCTCGCCACTTAAAAATACGAGGATATCACCCGCTTGCCCCGATGTAGATTCAACTTCAACTATTTCATGTAGTGCATTGATAATATTACGATAAAGGTCATCAATATCGGTATCAAGTGCCGGGCGATAGTGTACCTCCACGGGGAATGTACGACCTGAAACCTCGATCACTGGTGCTTGGTTAAAATAGTCGGCAAAGCGCGCTACATCAATGGTAGCAGAAGTGATAATCACCTTGAGGTCAGGCCGTTTAGGCAGTAGCTGCTTGAGGTACCCCAATAAAAAGTCAATATTGAGGCTGCGCTCATGGGCCTCATCAATAATGAGTGTGTCATACCGGCTGAGGTAGCGGTCACGCTGAATCTCGGCCAGTAAAATACCATCGGTCATTAATTTTATATGGGTATGTGGTGAGGCCTGATCATTAAAGCGTACCTGATACCCAACGGACTCCCCTAGGGGAACACTTAATTCATCAGCGATTCGACTAGCAACTGTGCGTGCAGCGATACGCCGTGGTTGCGTGTGCCCTATCAAACCACGCACACCTCGGCCTAGCGCCAAGCAAATTTTAGGCAACTGAGTGGTTTTGCCCGAGCCTGTTTCACCCGCCAGTACAACCACCTGATGTTCGGCAATCGCCTGGGCAATTTGCTCGCGCTTTTCACTGATAGGCAAGGCTTCAGGAAAGTGAATGGCCGGTATTTTTTCACGGCGTTCAGCCACTTTAGCAACCGATGCACTCACGGCCTGATGCAACGCCTCACTGCGTACCGCCATATCATCAGCATCACGAGTAGCCGCCGTTGCTAGTGCTTTTTGCAACTGGTGTAACTCACGTTGCAAGCGAAAGCGCTCATGGCTTAATACATCGTCGAGTAATACGGGAAGCTGCTCGTGTAGCAGGTGGGTCAATTGATCACTTATGTGCATATTAACAATATCGGGTACTACCCAAAAGCCATGACAATAAAAAAAAGCGCTGATCCAAAAAGATCAAACCGTCTGAAAGCGGGAGATTATAGCCCATTTCGCACCTTCCATAATACCAGCCGATAAGTCAATTTAGTGTTGGCGATGTAACGAGCGTTAACGGTATAATCCGCGTGCCTTTTATCTTGGCAGTAAAATGCGCACATCTCAATCGTAAAGCACACACGATCAGCACCACACATTACCCTATCAAAAACCAAGGAACTGCTATGACATTCAGTACTCGCAAGCTGGTGACGCCACAGGATCTTAATCACCACAATACCGTGTTTGGCGGTAGGCTACTCGCCTGGATTGACGAAGAATGCTATATCTATGCGGTTAGTCAATTGCAAACGCCACTGATTGTGACGAAATACATGGGGGATATCAACTTTATCAGTACCGCCGAAAAAGGTGACGTGATTGAAATAAATGTTGAAACCGTTCGTATTGGCACCACCTCATTGACTATGCGTTGTGAGTTGCGCAATAAGACCAATCAGCAAAGTATTGTCTGTGCAGAGAAGGTTGTCTTTGTCAGTATTGATGAGCAGGGAAACACAATACCGCATGCACTCGCGGCACAATCAAGTACCCGGCCATAGCAACTCTCATGATAAACTACGGTTTATACGATCAACTAAAGGAGCTGTGCTCACGATGCTAGCACAAGCGCTGTCGATACTGGAACAGACTTACGGTTACACGGCCTTTCGCGAACCACAACAGGCGGTTATCGAGGCGGCACTTAACGGGCACGACAGCCTAGTATTAATGCCTACCGGTGGTGGCAAATCACTGTGCTACCAAATCCCTGCGATAGCAAGGCCCGGTGTTGGCATTGTGGTCTCACCGCTCATCGCACTGATGCAAGATCAAGTCAGTGCTTTGCAACAACTGGGTATAAACGCCGCCTTTATCAACTCAACGCTCACCCATGAGCAGTATCGCCATGTCAGCGAGCAACTCAATAGCGGGCAATTACAACTCCTGTATATTGCACCTGAACGCTTAATGCAGCCCAACACGCTAGAGTGGTTGGCGCGCCTGCCG
>Ga0193963_1001789_pt1 | contig 10443 bp, 12 predicted proteins | sample FB_6_MG_FD_140359 | JGI IMG/M metagenome (GOLD analysis project Ga0193963, IMG submission 140359) | Microbial mat bacterial communities from the Broadkill River, Lewes, Delaware, United States - FB_6_MG | ecosystem: Environmental > Aquatic > Freshwater > River > Microbial mats | place: USA...
ACAGAAGTTGGATTCGTAGGTCGTGATGTTGAATCTATGATTAGAGATTTAGTATATGAATCAATAAATATAGTAACACGTGAATATGAAGATAAAATTAAAGATAAAATTCAAGATGAAGTTCATAAGAAAATTATAGAAATTTTAGTTCCACCTCTTCCTGATACTGCTAGTGAAAATGCTAAAGAATCTTTTATTAAAACATATAATGTTATGGAAAAGAAACTTTTAGATGGTTCTTTAGATGATAAAAAAATTGAAATAGAAGTTCCTAAAAAAGCTCATGTTGAGATCTTAGATTCGAATATGCCTATGGATATGTCATCAATGCAAGAAAGCCTAAATAAAATGTTAGGTGGACTTAATAAAGACAAAATCAAAAAAGAAGTAAGTATTAAAGATGCAAAAGTTTTATTAAGAGATGAAGCTAGTTCTTCTTTATTAGATGAAGAAGCTATTAAAATTGAAGCAGTTAAAAGAGCTCAAAATGGTGGAATTATATTCTTAGATGAAATTGATAAGATTGCATCAGGAAAAACTAATCAAAACCAAGACCCAAGTAAAGAGGGTGTTCAAAGAGACTTACTTCCAATTGTTGAAGGTAGTTCTGTTCAAACAAAGTTTGGTCAAGTTAAAACTGATCATATTTTATTTATTGCTGCTGGTGCTTTTCATGTATCAAAACCAAGTGATTTATTACCTGAACTTCAAGGAAGATTTCCTTTAAGAGTTGAGTTAGAATCATTAGATGAAGAAGCTTTATATAAAATTTTAACTAATACAAAGAATTCACTATTAAAGCAATATAAAGCATTATTAGCTGTTGAAGAAGTAGACTTAGAATTTGATGATAGTGCAATTAGAGCTTTTGCTAAATATTCTGTAACAGCAAATGAAATGACTGAGGATATTGGTGCTAGACGTCTTCATACTGTTATTGAAAAAGTTATTGAAGATATTTCTTTTGATGCAGATGAGAAAAAGGGTGAAAAGATAATTGTATCTAAAGATTTAGTTGAAGAAAAACTTGATGAGATTGTAGATAACGAAGATACTGCCCGTTATATTCTATAACTTTGTATTTAATAATTTTTTAGATAGAATACACTATTAAACAAATTTAGGAGATTTTATATGAATATAATTACATTCTGTGAACTAGATGATAACTTATTCAATGATGAACATAAGGTAGAATATTTTCATAGTGGAGTATCACAAGAAGCTGATATTTTTATTATAAATATAGATTCTATTTTTGAATTTGAAGAAAACAAAAGTGAGCATGGAAAAGAAAAGTTCGTTTCAATTGCAATAATTGAAGATGAAACAGATTATGATGCTTTTAAAAATTTTGGAATTGACGCTTGGATTATAGCTTCTGATTTATCTGAAATAAATGGTTTATTAAACTTAGTTGAAAAAAGGTTTTTAGTATAATAATAGATACTCATTGTCACTTAGACAACAAACAATATTATGATGATATTGAAGAAGTAATACAAAATGCACTATCACATGGGGTTAAAGGTTTTTTAATCCCTGGTGCAGATTTTAATGATTTACCACAAGCAATAAAGCTTGCCGAAAAATATGATGAAGTTTTTTTCGCAGTTGGAATTCATCCTTATGATATAGACATGTATGATGAAACTGTTTTAGAAAAATATATAAATCATCCAAAATGTATTGCAGTAGGTGAGTGTGGTTTAGATTATTTTAGGCTTCCAGAAGATGAAGAAGAAAAAATCGCCAATGTTAAAAAACAAAAAGAAGTTTTTATTGCACAAATAGAGTTTGCAAAAAAAGTAAAAAAACCTTTAATTGTTCATGTAAGAGAGGCTTCAAATGACTCTAGACAAATTCTAATGGATTATAACGCAAAAGAAGTTGGTGGTGTTTTACACTGCTTTAATGCAAGTGAACATTTACTTCCTTTAAGTGAACATAACTTTTATTTTGGAATTGGTGGAGTTGTAACTTTTAAAAATGCAAAGAAACTAGTTGAAATCCTTCCTAAAATTCCTCAAGATAAATTAATTATAGAAACAGATGGTCCTTACCTTACTCCACATCCTTTTAGAGGTAAAAGAAATGAACCATATTATACAGTTTTTGTAGCTGATAAGATGGCTGAAATTCTTGAAATATCAAGAGAAGAAATAGAAACAATTACTACAAAAAATGCAATTAAATTATTTAAAGAGTTTTCTAGTCTATCTTAGATAAAATATCTATAATATACTAAAGATAGGAATTTACTTGAATAAAATATTACTAATTGTATTTTTATGTTTAGCTTCTATTTTTACTAGCGCAAATGCTTTAAATTTTAATAAAAAAGATTATGAAGTTTTAAAAGACTTAAACTTAGAAAAATCTTTTACTCATGATGAACATCTTCAAGACTTATATAATAAATTATCAGATAGAAATCATTTTCATATTTATAAAAGAAATTTAAAAAATTCATCTATTTATATATCGAAAATAAAAGAAGTTTTAAACCAAGAAGGATTACCTTCAAGTTTTTTATATCTTTCTATGGCAGAGTCAAATTTTAAATTAGATGTAAGGTCTTCTACTGGAGCATTAGGTTTATGGCAATTTATGCCAAGTACTGCAAAAATCTATAATTTAAGAAATGATGAATATGTTGATGAAAGATTAGACTTTGTTAAATCAACACATGCTGCTTCAAAATACTTAAAACATCACCATAAAAGATTTGATAAATGGTATTTAGCAATACTTGCTTATAATTGTGGTGAAGGTAGAGTAATTGAAGCAATTACACGTGCAAGTATTGACAAATATATTAGAATTTATCCAAACAAAGAAAATAGTAAAAAGATAAAAGACTATAGAAAAACAATTAAAGAATATTTAAGAACAAAAAAAGATTTTTATAAAATTAATAAAATTTATAAAAAGATTAAAAAATTAAATATTCCTTTAACAGCAAGAGATCTTTTAACAGTTCAAAGCAATTTAGACAGACAATATCTTCCAAGAGAAAGTAGAGCATATTTACGAAAAATTGTTGTTCTTTCAATGATTGCAAATAGAAATTTCTTAAAAAAGGGATATATCTTTGATAGAGATATAAATTCTACTTTAACAACAGTAAAAGCAAAAGGTGGCTTACATTTAAGAAGTATTGCAAGTGTTTTAAATATGAAGTTTTCAACATTAGCAAAAATGAATTTACATATCAAACAATATATAATTCCTAGTGATGTAAAAAAATATGATATCAATATTCCTTATTTAAAATTAGAAAGATATAATAAAAATAAAAATAAGATTAGAAGTGATTCTTATGTAATATATCGTGTTAAAAAAGGTGATACTTTATCTAGTATTGGTAATAAGTTTAAAGTAAAGTATTCTTTTATTAAAAAGTTTAATGAATTAAAAACAAATAAACTATCATTAAAACAAAAATTAGTAATACCAATTTATAAAAATAAAGTAAGAAAAGTTAGCAAAAAATATAAAAGACAAATATATAAAGTAAAAAATGGAGATTCTCTAAGTGGAATTTCTTATAGATTTAAAGTAAGTATAAAAAAGCTAAAAAAAGATAATAAGTTAAAATCAAATAAAATAAAAGTTGGAGATAAAATTGCAATATATAAATAAGTTTTTTAAATATGGTTTGACAACAGGTTTATTAGCTGGAGCACTTTTAATAACAGGTTGTTCATCTAAAAAGCATGTAGTAAATAGATCAGATATTAATAAAATATATAAAGATACATCAAATAGTAATATTAGAAATTCAAAAGCAATGCATAGAGCAACATTACGTCCATATACAGTTTTTGGTGAAAAGTATTACCCTTTTATTCCAAATATTGATGATGAATTTAGAGGAATTGCTTCTTGGTATGGGCCAAACTTTCATGCAAAAAAAACCTCAAATGGTGAAACTTATAATATGTATGATTTAACAGCTGCTCATAAAACATTACCTATGAATACTGTTGTAAGAGTTGATAATCTTGAGAATGGGAAAAGTGTAATTGTAAGAGTAAATGATAGAGGACCTTTTGTTGATGGAAGAATCATAGATTTATCAAATACAGCTGCTCATGAAATTGATATGGTTAGAAAAGGAACTGCAAGAGTAAAAGTTACAGTTTTAGGATATAATGGGGAAATACAAAATTATAATGCACCTGTTAAACAAGCATATAAAAAAGTAGCAAAACCTAGAAAAGTTGTTCAAAAAATAAAGCCTATTGCTCCTATTCAAATAAAAGAAGAAACTTTAGTTAATGATAATTTTAATATACAAGTGGGAGCTTTTTCTAAACTTGATGGTGCAATAACAACAAAAAGAAAATATGAAAGTATTTTAAATAATCAATATAAAGTAGATATTGTAAAAGTAGTTTCAAATGATAGGTTTTTACATAAAGTATTGATTAGAGGGTTTAACTCTCGTAATCAAGCACAAATGTTTAAAGATTTAAATGGCTTAAATAATGCAGTTATAATTAGAAGATAGGGTTAAAAATGGTAGAACAAAATAGAAAAACAAAAGAAACAGATATCAAATGTAAGTTAGATATAAATGGAACTGGTAAATCTAATATTAATACAGGAGTTGGCTTCTTTGATCATATGTTAGAAGCTCTTTCTAAGCATAGTGGAATGGATTTAGAATTATCTTGTAAAGGTGATTTACATATTGATGCACACCACACAGTAGAAGATTGTGGAATTGTAATGGGAAAAGCTCTAAAACAAGAAATCTTTCCAATACAAGCAGTTGAAAGATATGGTAATGCAACTGTTGTAATGGATGAAGCAGCAACTACATGTGCATTAGATTTATCAAATAGACCATATTTAGTTTATGATGTAAATGTAAGTGGTAAGGTTGGAGATTTTGATGTTGAATTAGCTGAGGAATTTTTTCATGCATTAAGTGGAAATGCTGGATTAACTGTTCATATTATTCAAGATAGAGGAAGAAATAAACATCATATTTTAGAAGCATCATTTAAAGCTTTTGCAGTTGCTTTAAGACGTGCACTAGTTAAAAATGAAAGATTAGGAATCCCTAGTACTAAGGGTGTTTTATGATTGAATTAATTGTACTTGATGTTGATGGAACTTTGACAAATGGTCAGATTACTTATACAAATAATGGTGATGAATTAAAATCTTTTGATGTTGCAGATGGTTTAGCTATTGCTACTTGGACAAAAAAACTTGGCAAGAAAGCTGCGATTATTACAGGAAGAAACTCTTTAATAGTTGAAAGACGAGCTGGTGATTTAAAAATTGAACACCTACACCAAGGAATTCATAATAAAGATGAAGTACTTCAAAGTATTTTAGATAAAGAAGGACTTTCATGGAATCAAGTTGCAGCAATTGGTGATGATTTAAATGATTATAAAATGCTTAAAAAAGCTGGTTTATCATTTACTCCTGCAAATGGAACGCAATACTTAAAAGAGTTTGTAAATGTAGTTTGTACAGCCCCTGGTGGAAGTGGAGCTGTTAGAGAAATGATTGAATACATTTGTAAAGAAGATGGTATAGAAGAGGATTTTTTAAACGCATGGATATAAAACTTTTCAATTATTCATTATTTATCTTGGCTGCAGGTGCATATTTTATACCTGTAGATAATGTAATAAAAGATGATGATAGTAAAGACATCCCTTTAGTAATATTTGAAAAACCAATTATGCATACTTTAAATGAGCAAAATGTTTCAAGAACAGTAAATGCAAGTCATGTCATTAGATATAAAACACGAGATGAAATGTTTGATGCAGATGTTTTTTTACGTAATAACTTAAAAGAAAAAGATTTTAAAATAGAAACTTTAAAAGCACAAGTTATTATTAAAAAAGGTGATGATTTAACTTTAAGAAGAGATGTTAAATATAAAAGAGATGATTTTATAACTTTAAATACTAATGAATTAAATTATAATTTAAAAACACGATTAGCTCAAAATAGTGTAGCTTATGATGGTAATTATTATAATAACTATGTAAAGGGTACAAATTTATATTTAGATGCTTTTAATAGTAATATGAAGTCAGACAATATACATTTTGAAATTGAAGTAAAAAATAAAAAATAAAGGTAAAAAATGAAACTTGTATTAAGTTTATTAATGTTTTCGACATTTTTATTAGCACAAACGCAACAGCTTATTATTGATGCAAAAAACTTTGAGGCAAATGATAAAAAAGGTATTTCTGTATTTACAGGAAATGTAAAAATCCAAATGGGAAAAGATAAATTAAACGCACAAAAAGTTGAAATGTTTTTTGTAAATAGAAAAGGAAGTACAAACAAAGTTCCTTCAAAATATATAGCAACAGGAAAAGTAGATTTTGAGATAGTTACAGATACAAAACATTACGTGGGAAATGGTGATAAAATTATATATTCTCCATTAAAACAAGAATATACTGTAATGGGAAATGGATTTTTACAAGAGAAAAATGATGATAGAAAAATTTATGGTGATAAAATTTATGTAAATCAATTATCAGGTGAAGCCAAAGTTAATGGAAGTGATAAAAAACCTGTTAGATTTATCATAAATGTTGAGCGTGGCTCAGAAAAATAAGGATAATATTAAATGAGAATAGTTGAAGCAAACTTTATGGAGTCAGCTCAAAGTATACAAGACTCTCCAAGCCCAGACAAAGCTGAAGTAGCTTTTTTAGGTAGATCAAACGTAGGTAAATCTTCTTTACTAAATACATTAACAAATAGAAAAGGTTTAGCTAAATCATCTTCTACTCCTGGAAAAACACAGCTAATAAACTACTTTAATATTAAGTTTAAAACAGATAAAGAAGCAATGCCTTTTTTATATGCAAGGTTTGTTGATTTACCAGGCTTTGGTTATGCGAAAGTTTCAAAAAGCTTAAAAAGAGATTGGAATAGTAATTTAACTGGATATTTAGAACAAAGACCATGTTTACAAATTTTTGTACATTTAATTGATTCTAGACATATTGGATTAGAAATTGATAAAAATGTTGATGAGTTTTTAAAAGCAACAAAAAGAGGTGATCAAATTATCATCAATGCTTTTACAAAAATTGACAAATTAAAAAAGAATGATTTGCAAAAATTAAAAAGAAATAATCCTGACGGTATATTTATTTCTAACTTAAAAAAACAAGGTGTAATTGACCTTCAAAATAAAATTACGGAGTACTTATTTGGAAATTAAGTTTTATAAGCCAAATGTTACTGATATTCCTGCTATGCAAGAGCTAGTAAAAGCAGAAGTTGAAAATGGTAATATTCTTTTACGAACAGAAGATGAAATGGCAAATACTATTAGATCTTATATTATTGTGCAAGTAGATGGTAAAATTGCAGGATTTACTGCTTTACATATACATTCTGCAAGATTAGCAGAAGTAAGAAGTTTAGTTGTATCAAAACAATATAGAGGTTTTGAACTTGGAAATAAACTTGTTGATGAATGTATTAAAGAAGCAAAAGAGTATAAATTAGAGCAAGTACTATCCTTAACATATGCAAAAAGCTTTTTTGAAAAATCTGGTTTTAGAGTAATTGAAAAAGAAGCAATTCCAGAACATAAAATCTGGGCAGATTGTATTAGATGTAAACATTTCCCAATTTGTGACGAAATTGCGATGGTTTTTGATCTTTGAAAAACCAAATAATTAGAGAAATTTATAAATTTTTCTAATTATTAAATCCTACAACATATAAAAACATTTTTTTTGTAAAATTTAAAACCTTAAAATAATATTAAAGTATAATTTACAAGTTTAGCCTTTTTTTAAATTGTGTATAAAAATCATAATAACTTTATAACTAACATACATATCATTAAATTTCATATTATATTATTTAAATAAAAAAATAATTGTAGTATTATTAAGATAATAATTTTTAATAGGAGAAACTATGAGATTTGTAATATTATGTTTGATTATGTTTTCTATATTAAATGCAAGTGATTTAACTAAAGGTAATCATGAATATATAAAACAGAATTATAATGAAGCTAGAGAACTATATAAAAATTCTTGTGATGAGAACAGATATGTAGCTTGTTATAATTTAGCTCTTTTATATCAAAATGGGAAAAGTGTAAAGCAAGATTATAATAAAGCTGCCAAATTATATCAAAAAGCTTGTGATGGTGGAGATGTTTATAATAGTTGTTATAATTTAGCTTTACTTTACGCAAAAGGAAAAGGTCTAAAAACTGATTATATTAAAGCAAGTAAGTTATATTTAAAAGCTTGTGAGGGAGATGTTTTTAGAGGCTGTCATAATGCTGCATATTTATTTGAAAAAGGTATCGGTGCTGTTAAGCAAGATTATTCAAAAGCGATTTCTTTATATGACAAAGCATGCGAAGGTGGTTTATCTCAAGCTTGTATGAATTTAGGTGTTTTATATAAACATGGACGAGGTATAGAACAAAATTATAAAAAAGCTAAAATTCTTTATGAAAAAGCATGTCTTGATGGAGTATCGATAAGTTGTTATAATTTAGGACTTTTATATGCAAAAGGTTTAGGAGTTACAAAAGATATAATTAAAGCCAACAAACTGTATAAAATTGGTTGTGATGGTGGCTTTGGTAATAGTTGTATGAATTTAGGTGTATCTTATTATGAAGGAAGAGGTATTTCTAAAAATAAAACAACTGCTAAAAACTTATTTAAACAAGCTTGCTCTTATGGATATGAGAAAGCTTGTAAATATTATGAAGTTCTAAGTAAAGAAGGTTTTTAAAATTAATTAATTATCTTTTTTATTTGGTTCTTTATAATTACAGGAACAAAGAACATTGATACAATATAAGATATCAATGTTCCACCTATTAACGCAACTCCTAGTCCACCAAAAACAGCATCTGTTGCTAGTAATGAAGATGCAAAAACCATTGTAAGAACTGTAAGTATAATTGGCTTAGAACGTGTTGCTGTTGCTTTTGCAATTGCTTGATTTATACTCATATCTTTTTCAATTACTAACTGCTTTGAAAAATCAATTATTAGAGTTGAGTTTCTTGAGTTTATTCCAATTAGTCCAATAAAGCCAATAAGAGATGTTGCTGTTAAATAGAAAATATCTGCTGTTATTAAATCCATAATTACATGAGCAAATATTACTCCTACAATAGAGATAAAACTAGCAAGAACTATTCCTCCTGAAAGTGCAAAACTTTTATAATACATTACCATTAAGAAAAATATTAAAACTAATGCAATAATAAAAGCCCCTCCTAAATCAATAAAAGTATCAATAGTAACTTTTAATTCACCATCAAAAACTAAATCGAATTTTTCACTTGTAGTTTTATTTTCAAATGATAGGTTTAACATATCTGTTTTACTTACAATATACTCATTACTCAAATCTTCAAGTATTTGTGTTCTTGCATCTAAAAGTGGATATATTTGGCTATCCTTATTTGTTTCAGCAATTACATTTATCATCATATTTAAATTTTTTGATGTAAGTGTTGGCTCTTTTATTACTTTTTTAATTGTTACAAAAGAGGAAATTGCAATCATGTTTCCGTTACTATTTACAACTTTTAACATCTGTAATTTATTTTCTAAACTATCTATACTTGAGTCTTTTAATAATCTTGAATCATCAAGTCTTAAAAATATAGGTATTTGATTTTCTGCATTATTCTCATTTACAACAGAAATTTCCATACCTTCATAAGCTAAATAAAGTATATTTTTAACTTGTTCTAAACTCACAGCACTTTTTACAATTTTATTATTATCAAGAACTAAATCATATTTTATATAATCTTTATCAGCCATAATATCAATATCAACTAGTGAGGCTTGTTGTTTTAAAATAGTTGCAATTTTCTTTGAAAATTCTCTTCTGTTTTCAAAATTTTTACCACCATATATTTCAGCAACAATAGAAGCTAAAACAGGAGGACCAGCAGGAAGTTCAATGAACTTGATATTTGCATCATATAGTGAACAGTTTGATTGTATTTGCTCTCTTATATTACTTATTAGATTATAACTTGTAATATCTCTATCTTGAGCTTTTTTGATATTTACCATTATTTCAGCTTGTGATTGCTTGTCTTTTAAAGCACTTTGTTTAACTAAAGCTGCAAAATCTAAAGGCTGTCCTTCTCCTATAAATACTGAAATATTAGTAACTAGCTCATTTTTTTGAAGATTTTTAGAAATACATCTTGTAACTTCTTTTGTTTGAAATTTACTTGAACCATCTTTTAAATCTACATAAATAGAAAAAGTATTAGAATCTTTTCCTGGAAGCATTTTTGCTTTTATAATTTCTGTGGGAAAAGTTGCAATGCTTAGAACAAATAAAATAAATGTAATAAAATAAACTAAAAAAGATTTTGTTTTACTTTCTAAAATACTTAATATAAAGTTTTCTAATCTCATTTTTTAG
>Ga0193963_1001791_pt1 | contig 10438 bp, 18 predicted proteins | sample FB_6_MG_FD_140359 | JGI IMG/M metagenome (GOLD analysis project Ga0193963, IMG submission 140359) | Microbial mat bacterial communities from the Broadkill River, Lewes, Delaware, United States - FB_6_MG | ecosystem: Environmental > Aquatic > Freshwater > River > Microbial mats | place: USA...
CTAAATAACTTTTTTCAAAATCTTTTTTTAACATTACATACATGGCTTTCCTCCAATAAATAAACCATGTAAAAAAGGGGATTTCTCCCCTAATTATACTGACACAAGGGTCAGTTTTTTAATAAATGTTTACAATAATCTTCATTTTTCCAGTTTGGGTTTAACAATTCATATCCAAATTGAATATTCTGATAACCATTTTCTTGAATAAAAATCCTGCTTCCATTTATTTCTTCAATTGTTACATAGTCCAACTCTAGACTAAAATTTACAAACTCTCCATTAACAATATCAAATGTAAACCCATAATATCTCGTTTTACCACTATCAATAAATTCAACAAAAACAGCATAAGAATTTCCCTTTTTAAAAGTATCAAAAAGCTTAATAGGTCCTTCTAACCCCCCACCTGCTGCATCCATCAATCTTTTTTCATGATAAATTAAAAATTTTCTTAACTTTAATTCTTTCAAAAAATCATCTAAATCATAAGGTAAGTAATTCATAATATCCATTTCAAAACCATCAGAACTACCAGTCATAAAGTAAGCTTTAAATGGTTCTTCTGAATAGGCATTTACACTAAAATTACCAGTTTTTAGATTATAAATTAAAGATTTAAAGCCAAATTCATCAAGATTTTCAAGCTTTTCTTGATTACAATAACCTTTATGGGTTAAGTATTTTAACATCATTTCTCTGACATCTCTATGGTCTGACTTTCCATAATATCTATCAAACCATTCTTTTGTAGGTTTTTTTCCAAATTTACTCATGGCTCCTCCTAATAAAATAAACCATGTAAAAAAAGGCTTTACAGCAATATATAAATCATGTAGAAAAGGGGCAAAGCCCCAATTCTTAACAGTTTCCACTTAAATCAGCAATATAACCATCAGTACTCACATCAGTAACATAAATTTCATGATATTTAGGTGGTTTAATGTAAGATATCACTATATCCCCTGCAATAATTTTTAATGTCATAATAAAATTTGATACTTGAGTTTTTGACTCATTATTTAAAGATATAAATGGCTCTTCCTCAACCTTAATTGATCCAATAGGAACACCTAATTTATTTTCCAAGTCTTCAACATTTACAAACCTTTTATGTAAAATTTGTTCCTTGAAATTATGAAGAGGTACATAATAGATTTTACTTATAAATTTAATATCAACTTTAGCAGGATACTCAATAAAACCTAACTCATCTATACATTCACTTAAGTCTTCAATATACAAATCTATTTTACCAGGTTCAGAGCCAAAACGAAGCTCTCCTGAATAGTTATCAATCCATAAAAATACTGGTGTTCTTCTAGATTTATGATTGATAGAGAGCTCAATAAGTTCCCCTTTTTCTTTAGGTAAATGATTCTTAAACTCAGATGAATTGATTTTAATTTTTTCAATTATCTTATCATTATACTCATCTTCCCATGCTGATAATAATTGATACCCTTCTAAATTACCTGTTCCCTTTAAAATATAAAATTCCATGGTTTCCTCCAATAAATAAACCATGAAGAAAAGGGGATTTCTCCCCAACTCTTACTTTTTCTTACCCATTAATACCTCGACCATATCTTTAAAGAATAGAACTCCTTCTATGCCTCTAACATCATCTTTAGGGTCATCAGTATCAACATTAAAGTCATCATCAACACACCAACCACCATCAATAGATAAATCTTCTTCTTCAATTAAATAATCTTTTTTTGAGTGGTAAATATTTCCATACCAACCACCTTCAGAATAATCACTAATATGAATAAAGAAGTCTCCATAATCAAACTCTACATTCCAATTTTTATCAAGCTCTCTTCCAAGCTTAATATCATTTAATTCTAAAAATCTGTTACTGAGAACATCTACTGAACCTTGAATCTTACCACTTTCCCCAAGATACTCATACCCAATAGAGATAGCATTCATTCCATTGTCAACTAGATTGTTTTCCAGAAACTTAACTCTTTCATCTTTGGAATAGAATCCATCAAAGAAAAACATACTCTTAAAGAATGATAAAGCATCTTCTTTTGTTTGGAATTTTCTTATCCCATTGTATCTTGCTGAGAATAAGAACCAATTTTTAACTTCTCCCCTTGGCTCTGCATTATAGATATAACTATCTTTTATATAGTCATCAATAAATAATAGAGCTGTTGAATTTTCAAAATCCTTAATTTGATAAAAATCTTTAATTAAGTTTTCTAAAAAATCAACATTTTTTAAAGTATCAATAACATCTACAAGATTCATTGAGTTACTTTCTAAAATCTCTTTTACAAAAATAATTACTTCATCTTTGTAACTATCAAGATTTGGATTTATAACAATATGATTTAACATTTTGCTTAACCCTTTAGAATCTTCATGCCTCCAACCTCTTTTAATTTTTTGTATATCCATGGTTTTCTCCTATAATATAAACCATGTAGAAAAGGGGCAAAAGCCCCAATTCTTAATCCTTAACTTCAATCATTTCCCAATGATAACTAGAATATGATTCTTTAATCTTTTTTAAACTAGCTTTTGCACTAGCTTTTGTCATCTTTTTTGCTTCATTTATAAAGTATGTACTAAATAACTGTCTACTAGTTCTTCTAGTAAAAAATCCTTTTTCGAACTTTATAACCCAATTTTTAGGAGCTTTTGAAACCTTCCTAATATAAGGATAATAATGGTTTCTTAATTCCTTTAATTGTTCCTCACTTATGCAAGGACTGAAAGTATTTTTAAATTCACTTTCAATATAATTTCTGATTTCATTTGCAAACATTTCTTCGTCTGCATTTTCAATTTGCTCTAAAGTTAAAGCTTCATCAACTGCCTTAACAATAAAGTTTTTGTAACTCTTAAAAGAAACAAATTTCCCTTTTAATTTAAAGCCATTATAACTAGAATAATCTTTCAATATTTCTTTTTCTTCTATCTCTGTTTTACCTTCAATAGCATGTTTTTCCCAGAAGTCTAAAACTTCATAAATTCTTCCTTTAGAAACTAAAGGACATCCATCTTTAGCAATAATAAACATCCACATTAAGGATAGTCTATCATCTAAATCATAATGACGATTGTTAGTATATAAAGTAGGCAATAAAAATTTATCACCTTCTTCTGTACTAATCTTAATACCTACAATATTTTTTAAATTATCTACACTCATGGTTTCCTCCTAATATAAATAAACCATGTAGAAAAGGGGCAAAAGCCCCAATTCTTAAATTACATCAAAACCTGTGATTTTAATAATATCATCAGATATAATGATATATGAAAACACTAATTTACCTTTAACAAAACCATCTATCTCTTCTTTTTCTTCACTTGCTTGAATATCTTCATGATTTGTTAAAACTTCATAAAGTGTTTCTACCCCAAACTCTTTATCCTCTAAATAGGTATCAAACCCATTAGAAATATGTTTCTTAAACTTAAGATTTAGTTTTTTTTCAAGTTTAAGTAGAGTTATTTCTTGATGGTAAATTTCATCCAATAACTCTCCATTAACTTTAACTAATTTCTCTTCAGTATTAAAAAATTCTTTATTTTGCATGGTTTCCTCCAATAAATAAACCATGTAGAAAAAGGCTTTTCAGCCATATATTTTTTAATTTTTCCTTTTTATGACATATAATTAATAAGTATAAAAATTTTCTATAAAAAAAGTATATAAATCCAAAATAAGGGAAGAACAGAATTATCCTCCCCTCAATTGGTTTATATATAGGAGTAATTTATATATATCTGTTTAAACTTACAGTAATATATAAATCATGTAGAAAAGGGGATTTCTCCCCAATTCTTTAAAGTAACTCCTTAAGAACATTCCTAATAGTATCATTATAAATAATTTTATTTTCATCACTCTTTAAGCGACCCTTCTTGACAATATCTTCAATGTTGTTAACTAGAGAGTTAATACTTTGAGAATTATCTATGATTTTTTTTAAATAACCAACTTGTATTTTATTTGAATAATAATCAGCACTTAAAATACCCTTGTTTAAATCCTCAAACTTAACTATATAACAATTAGGACTTAGAGATTTAATATCAGGGTTTTCTTCAATCAAATCTAATCTTTTTTTAATACTTTCTTTTTCATCATTAAAAGTATTAATAAGAGTTTCTTGTAGTTTTTTTAACATTTTGAACTCCTAATTAAAATCTACAAATTGACTGGGTTGACCGCAGTTACTGCATTCCAAATCACACTCCTCAATAGATTCTCCACTCCCACAAGCACATAAGTCTAATCCCCAGTTATTTTGACAATGATTACATCCATAATAACTGTAATCAGCTTTAAAATTTTCAACATCTAACTCAAAAAAATTATTTACATTTTCTTTAAGTACAGAAAAATCACTTTTCCCTTTGTTAAATGTAATAGCTCCACACTGACACTCACTTGTAGAATCAACTCCTAGATTTCTTAAAATTACTTGATTTTCTCTTGAATTTTCCATGGTTTCCTCCATTAATATAAACCATGTAGAAAAGGGGATTTCTCCCCAATTCTTAAAATTTTCTTTCTTTAATTTCCCAATGTTTAAGATTTAAAGAAAGAACTCTTTTTTTAGCATCTTCAATGGTCCTAAATATGCCTATATCTAAGACTTCAAAAGTAACAACTTCTCTTTTAAGAACAAAATCGCTAAATAACTTTTGCTGTTCTTCAAGAAGTCTATCAAGTTCTGTTGAGTCATACTCATACTCAACATCAAGTCTTAATAACTTTGCTTCTTCTTTATCATCAAGAGAAGTTTTATCATCATCAATTAAATGTTCTAAGTATTCTACTACATCATCATCAATATTTCTTAATATAAAGTCTCTCTCATTTTTGTCATTAAATAAACATAAACAAATGCCTTCTTCATACTCTTTAACATCATAATAAGAAAGCTTTCTTTCATAAATCTCAAAAAAAGTAACTTTTTTGCTGTCACGAACTTTTGTTGCCTTTAATACTGCTGACAATACAAGTTTTTGCTGTTTTTCATGTGTCAAATCTTTTACTAATTGACCATGAATAGAATTAATTAAAAAATTAAAATTACCACCATCGATAATGTCAATAGTAAAATCACCAGGTATTTTAAAACCCTTAACTTTTCCCCTAATTTCTAAAATCTCTAAATTACTCATGGTTTCCTCCATAATATGAACCATGTAGAAAAGGGGCAAAAGCCCCAATTCTTAGTACCCCCCAACAACTCTAATTTTCTTGGTTTTTTTATTCATAATAGTTCTAAATTTTTTTCCATTGAATTGACAAATCCAAAAATAATTGTCGTCATCTTCAATATCAGAACTATACTCAACTTCATCAGAAATATAACCTTTTTCTTTAATATACTTCTCGGTTGCTGCTTCCATTTTCTTAAATTGTCCTTTAGTTAATTCAGCCATCATTTTCTCCTAATAATTAATTAATAAATAAACCATGTAGAAAAGGGGATTGCTCCCCAATTCTTAGTGTTTCTTATAAATTATAATAGGGACATTCTTGTCCCAACAAGCTCTACATAACTTACATTCTCCATCTTGTTCTGATGAAGGACATAAATAAGCTCCATCAGGCAATTCAGAATTTGTAAATTCCTTGGTTCTTACCATTGAACTAGTATGCCACTTAATAGGAGTATTGTACTTCCTACTAGAATAGCGAACAGTTACATTTGGCAAATTTTCCAATTCCCTTAAGTAGGGAATAAGCTTTGGAACATCCCATGAATTAGTAGGAATCCAATGTTGAACCCATGGAGTTGCTTCACAAACTTGAATAATCTTTTTAATAACAGTAACACTACTTATATCACCACTATCAAACCATCTAAAATGCCTATCATTAAATAATAATTTAACCATTTCAGAGACAAAATTATCTTGTTTTATAATCAGTAAATTTCTCTTTCTTCTTCCTACTGCATTAACAAATAGATAATTACCCTTCACAGCATAACAATTTTTACAGACATCATTATCTTTCCATTTTAAGCAAGTTACTCTTGCCTCTAATGAGAAAGTCGCTGTAATTCCCATTTTGGAAGTTCCTGATAAGACAACTCTGTCCCAAATTGGTAATTCGGGATTAACTCTTTTAATATGAAGAGTTACTGATTTTTTTTCAGTTACATCAATTTCAACTTCAATATTACTAAAAAAACTTAATAGGTTTTTCTTTAAGTTTGCAGCAATTTTAATTATTTCTGTTAATTCCTTATTATTTTTATACTGCTTAGTAATATAATAAAGTTTTTCATTTGTTTGTTTAGAATTTTTAAAAACACTTTTAGCTTTTGTCTTTTTGTCTTTTTTTAACAAACTCTGACTTCCAATAATTATCTTGACTGCTTTAAAAATATCTTTCATGGTTTCCTCCTATAATTAATAATGTAAACCATGTAGAAAAGGGGATTTCTCCCCTTTAAAATTAAGATTTATAAGTTCTTAATCTACGTTTTTTTACTAAATAGTTATCCTTGTAACTATCCTCATGATGTTTTAAAAATTCTAAAGCCTCATTTTCTGAATGAAATATACCAAAATAATCAATAGTTTTAGTAGTTTGAACTCTTAACCTTAAATCAAAGTCACTGAAAAAGTCTATATTATCTTTTAATTCTTTCAAGTTTGAACAATCTCTTGCTTGAATAAGTTCATCTGCTAAATCTTCATTACTTTCAGCAAGCTCTTCCAAGTAACTAATTGCAAAATCAACATCTTCTAATATAACAATGTTTTCATTCTTCCAAAGATGAAGAACAAATTCATCTTCTACATCAAAGAAAAATTCTTCACTCCAATCAGAGTCATAATAGATAGTTTCTTTTTCTATAATTTCATAAAAAAACTCTCTATCAAACTCTTCTCTTAATTTTGTTTCAGTTTCTTTCAATAATACTAAAGCTTCTACTACCAATTCTAATTTCGTTTTTTCTGACATGGTTTCCTCCTATAATATAAACCATGTAGAAAAGGGGATTTCTCCCCTTCTTTTTATGCAACTCCTTTTAAAAAATAATTTCCTTTATAGTAACTTAATTTTCCTTCAACTAATATATATAATCTAGTTCCAAGTCCATTTTCATCTCTATAACCATGCTCTCTTGGAGTATCATCATCATACCAAAATGATGATGATAATATAATTAATCCAGTATACTCAAACCCTTCAAATTTCTTAGGTTCTCCTCTTGTAATAGGTCTTTTTTTACAATCTTTAAATAATGTCATTTTTTTCTCCTTTTTTTATAAGATACTCTTCACGAAGTTGAAATCCAATAAAGATTACAAAGAATACAAAAGTAACTAGCAAAACATATATATCTTGTTCTACTAGATTTTCATTTTTAGACAATAGATATTCAATCATTTTGCCTCCTTAACTAATTTATAACTAGCTAGTTTTTCAGGAGCAATAGGTAGAAATAACTTACCTTCTGCTCTTACTTCAATGATTGAATGAAGACGAACATTAGTCCATCTTTTTCTGTTAAAACAATATATAGTGATAGAATGGTTATCTTTATCTTTATAACCTCTTCCACCACTTTCTTTCATTTCTAGCTTTTCCTTTTCTGTAATAGGATTAGCTAAAAGCCTTACCTCAGTATAAATTCTATCTTTTTTTATAAAACTTATACTTATATAACCTTTGAGATCCTTAATAATCTCTTTAATGTCTTCAAGGTCAAAAAGAATTTTCTCTCTTTGAGCTTTTGTTTTTCTTCCTTTAGTCATAATTCCTCCAATAAATAAACCATGTAGAAAAGGGGATTTCTCCCCAATTCTTACCAAACACTATCACCTGATGCTAATAGTTCATTGAATACCTTATAGATATCATCTTCTGAATATCCATAATCACTTAGTTGTTCAATAGCATCTGTAGGGTCACCGATATAAACACACTCATAATTATTTAATTCTCTTTCAATAATGTTTTTCTGAGAATTTTCTTTTTTATCCTGCTCAATAGCAGCAAGATAAATTTCCTTTCTTTTTATCTTGTAAGTTTCCCAATTTTCCTTAGGACAAAGCATTCCTGCTCCATCCGTAATATACTTTTTAACATTTGGGTCTTTTTCTTTATGGAAAGTTTCCATATCAAATGCAAAAAATATACCTAATTTAGTTAATAAAGCATCTTGAGGTTTCTTGATATAATCGCTTAAAAATTTCATGGTTTCCTCCTTTTAATCAATAATGTAAACCATGTAGAAAAGGGGATTTCTCCCCAATTCTTATAAAGGTTTTTCCTGCTCAATATAAGCATGATAAAAATGTTCTAAAGTTTTATTATGTCTACATGACATAATTGACTCATACTCAACCAATAAAGTACTTAAATGCAGACTTGCATCTACATAAATTCCTGATGAATCAAAGCTATCTTGAGCAAAATGCTCTAATAACTGATATCTTGCTTCATCTTCATCGTAAGTTTGTTGACTTCCAAAATCAACAAGGATATCATCAATATCTTCAGTTCTTATCCACTTTGACATGGATTCTTTAAGAAAATTATGAATGTTAATCAAAAGATTTTCAATTCTCTTAGGAATATCAGAACATCTATCTTCTTCTGACTCTTTTAAACCTAACTTCTCAGCTAGATTTAACCAATAAGTAACATCTTTTTCTACTTTTTTTGAAATTCCTAGATATGTATTAAACATGGTTTCCTCCTAATAATATAAACCATGTAAAAAATGGCTTTTCAGCCATATATTTTTTTTAATTTTTCTTTTTATGATATATAATTAATTATATCAATTCTATAAGATATAATCTATAAGTATAAAAACTTTCTATGATATTTTATACTTAACTCATAATAAACTCTAAGTGGGGGAAAACGGAATTGTCTTCCCCCTTTGGTTTACTTAGGAGCAACTTATATATACCTGTTTAAACTTACAGCAATATATAAATCATGTAGAAAAGGGGCAAAGCCCCAATTCTTACTCATCAATAGGTACTAAATCAGTATTACTAGTAAGACTACTTTTACCAGTTTCTTTATCCCAATAAAGAGTTAAAGAGCCATTCATAGTTTCAATAGTTCCATGATATTTTTTTATATCATCTTCTGATTCAGCAATAGAAATAATTTTATACTGACAACGAACATTGTCCATCCTAAATCTTTCCAAATTCTTATCTCCCTTGAATAACCTTTTTTTAAAAAATAAAAAACTATCTAAATTTCTGTCAGCCCTAGACATTAAAGGTCTTACTGCAGTAATAACAACAATTGACTTAACATACTCATAATCAGCTTCACATAGTGTTTCTTCTGATGAATAATTAATAGCCTTAACCCCTTTGTTATCAGGATTTTTTCTCATAAAACTTCTTACATTCTCTTGCATTGTTTTTTCTAATGACATGGTATCCTCCAATAAATAAACCATCTAGAAAAGGGGATTTCTCCCCAATTCTTACTTAATTAATATGAATTATTCTGTCTCCCCACAGATAAATTCATAAGCTTTCATAGCTTGAGTTGCAGCCTTCATCAATATACTAGGATCATCTTTAATGACTTTTAGCCAACTTTGAAGATATCCTGCGGTGTTAGTCAATAAAGCCTCTGAGCGAATGCCCAAGTAACTCAAAATAAAACTTGATGACATTTCTGCTATCAATTCTTCTTTTGAATATATTTTATCACCAAAATGTCCACCTTTAATTCCCTCTCTGTTTAGACGACTTTCGTGTCCTGTCCAATGAGAAACTTCATGAAATAAAGCACTATAAAAATCTTCTAAAGTTTTGAAATCATTTTTATTTGGCATAATAATTTCGTCTTTACTAGGAATATAAGCAGGATTATAAAGACCATATTTTATTTTACAATCTTTAGGAATATGCTTTTCAGCTTCTTCAACTGGTTCAAAATCTAGCTTATCATCATCACTATCTAAAATAGATTTATAATCAATTCCAGTTAATTGAGCTACATTCCAATTGTATCTAGTTTTCAAAAAGAATATAGATTTATCTTCTTTTTCTTCATCAGATAATCTACTGTCGCTTTTAATAGATTTGGGAATAAATTTAGAACCGTAAACAACCATAGTTCCCTTTTCTCCTTTTTTAATACGACCACCTAGCTCTTGAATTTCAGGGAAAGTCAACCATCCATTAGAGTCATATCCTTTATCCTGAGCAATAGCAGTTAATAAAAACTGATTTTGTCCATGATAAAGTCTACCACTTTTAAAATTTCTATGATTAAAATATAATATAGATGACTTATTTTTCCAAGTTTTTACCCAAGGAACAACTCCTTTTTCCATCATAGTAATAATAGGGGCAATTAATTTTTCTGCATTTTGCTTTTTCATGGTTTCCTCCTTTTATATAATATGTAAACCATGTAAAAAATGGCTTTTCAGCCATATATTTTTTTTAA
>Ga0193963_1001793_pt1 | contig 10435 bp, 7 predicted proteins | sample FB_6_MG_FD_140359 | JGI IMG/M metagenome (GOLD analysis project Ga0193963, IMG submission 140359) | Microbial mat bacterial communities from the Broadkill River, Lewes, Delaware, United States - FB_6_MG | ecosystem: Environmental > Aquatic > Freshwater > River > Microbial mats | place: USA...
CCTCATAGAGAGCTTTGTCAGCCCTATTTAAAATATCTTCTATATTTTTATCACTAGGGTTTTGTACCTCTGAAACACCTATACTTACACTCACTTTAATTGTGTCAAAATTATCAGTAGGAATCTCTAAACTCTCTATCTTCTTACAGATTTTTTTTGCTATAGCCAGAGTCTTTTTTGGAGGTATATGTTGTAATAAAATAACAAACTCCTCTCCCCCATAACGAACTACGATATCATTTTCTCTCACAAGTGTCATAAGAGTCTTTGAGATTTCAACTATGACATTATCACCAGTTTTATGACCATAGGTATCATTTATATTTTTAAACTTATCTATATCTATCATCAAGATAGAAAGATTTTTTTCTTTCTCTTTTGTATCATTGAAAATTTTACAAGCATTATTAGTTAAGTATCTACGGTTATAAAGACCAGATAAGGCATCTTTATTGGCAAGTGTTTTAAATAGTTTACTCTCTTTTTCTAAACTTTTGATTTGATGAATCTTGTTGGCAAGTATAAGTGAGAAAAAGGCAAGTTCAAAATATGAGACGAATATAAAGGCACTTCTATTAAAGGTATTGTTTTCAAGATGTCCTGTAAATACGGAAGACATGATTGCTAAAGAGCCAACATATACAAGCATTATAGGCAGATACATTTTTGCATTTGCATTACCTTTAAAGCCTATTTTTAAAGCAATGAATAAAAGAGAGAGTAATGCTAATGTTGCAAGGTGGTTCATTATCTCAAGCCAAGGTTTTAGCTCATATAAAATCAAGAGACCAAAGATAAAAAACAGCACAATAAAACCAAGTAGTATTTTATAATAAAGAGGTTGATTTTGTTTCACGCCTAAAAGTTCAATAGAGAAAAGAATTAAAAAAATCATACTTAGAGGAACACTACTTTGAAGTTCAAAAAACCATGGAGCTAAACCAAAGTATATACATATTCCAGAGAGCACAAAAATAAAAACACCAGTAGTAAATACATACCCGGCATAATAAGCAAAAATTCGTTCCCTAACTTTGAGATAGAGAAACATACTGAGTAGGAACATAATAGATAAACCACCAAAGTAAAAGCCATAAAGATAAAAAGCATGGTTTTCTTTATGGGAATTAAAAACTTTTTTTATTGCTATTTTCATACTTCCCATTTGAGAAAACTTTGAATATGCTTGAATATAGTAAGTCTTTGTTTCATTAGGTTTTATATCTAAATAAAATAGGGGATATATATGTTCTTTATCTCTTTCATGTAATGGGGTGAATAAGCCAGATTCTTTACTTTCAAAACCTTTGTCAGTTTCATAATATATAGTGAAGTCTATAAACCAAGGTTCATTGAGATAAAGAACAAGAGAGTTATATTGTGTTTGATTCTCTATAGATATTTTAAACCAGGTATTTGCGTCTATATGTCCAAAGGTAAAAGAATTAGATATTGATTTAGTAAATTCTTTTGTAGAGATATTATTAATCGTTAATGACTTTGAGTCATCGTGTAAGTATAAGAGTGTGAAATTATCTGCTAGTTGATTTTTTTGTGTAAGGGTGATAGAGGCAAAAGCTAATTGTATAGATAGTAAGATAAGAATTAAAGCTCGCATAATAAAACCTAATAATTATAACTTACACATAGTAACATAATTTGCTATCAAATAAGTAAATTTAATTCTAGACTAATCAGTCTATATTAAGTTTTTTGATAGTACTATTTTAAGTATAGACCAATTGGTCTATACTTAAAGGAGAAAAAATGTTTATAATAGAAGCGATAAAAAAAGAGAAAGCTACAGGTGAGTTGAAATTACTTTATAAATTGATAGAGAGAAGTTTAGGTTTTGTACCTCCTCACTTTGAATTATTTGCAACTATTGATATAGAATCAATGAAAGAGTTCTTAGAGTACAACCAAAAGATGCTTATGCATCCAACTATAGAGAAAAACCTACTACCCCATTTGCGTTTAGCTATAGCGCAAAAAGAGTGTAGAACTTATTGTGTGGCGTTTAACACTCAGATGCTCTCTCAAGGAGATTTTAGTGTGGATGAGAAACAAATATTTCTCATGGATAAAGTGTTGAAATCTTTGCAAGAAACAGAAAAGTTTACTCAAAAAGATTTATCACAATTAAATGAACAAGGATTTAGTAACAAGGATTTTTACGATTTACTGAGTTATGCTTCAAGTTTTATGGCAAAAAGTAAAATGATAGAGGTCTACCTTCAAAAATAAACTTATTATGCTAGACTTCGCAAAAAAATAGGTCGAGTTTATATGGAAGAGTTATGCTAGCAAATATTGATAGAGGTGTCTTGTATATGCTTGCAGGAGCATTTATCTCTGCCCTCAATGGCTCTTTGACAAAGATTCTCTCTGCTGATATGAGTGCAATGGAGATAGTTTTTTTTAGAAATATAATAGGTGTGTTGCTTATCTTGTATGCATTGAAACACACACCAGCTAAACTAAGTGGTGGAAAGTGGTACCTCTTAATCACTCGTGGAATTCTTGGCTTTTTAGCGATGATATTGTTTTTTTATACTATAACGGTTATCCCTTTAGGTGAAGCGATAACTTTAAACAAGACATCACCACTTTTTGTAACCCTACTTGCTTATTATTTGCTACATGAGCATTTGAGTAAACAAACACTTTTGGCATTATTGATTGGATTTTTAGGTGTTGTCTTTATAGTAAAACCTTTTGGAATGAGTATCTCATATGAACACTTCTTAGGAGTTTTAGGCGGATTCTTCGCAGCTGCTGCTTATACAACAATCAAAAAGATAAAAGATATTTACGATGCAAGAGTAATTGTGTTGTCTTTTGTCGGGATGGGAACTATTTTACCAGCACTCTCTTTTTTGATATATCCCTATTTAGATGTACCTGAATCACTTAGTTTTTTATTTGTGGCATTTAGCTTACCTGATACATTGTATCTATGGAGCTTAATATTGTTTATGGCGTTTATTTCAACGCTTTCTCAATGGTTACTCACAAAGGCTTACAGCGCTTCAAATCTAAGTATTATAGGTGTGATAAGCTACACAAATATCCCTTTTGCTATAGGTTTTGGATGGCTCTTAGGGGATTCTTTTCCAGATTTATTAACATATGTTGGGATAGCCTTAATTATTCTTGGTGGTATCTTAGTTGGAAAAAAGAAAAAGAGTTAATGTGATATAATCTAAATCATAAAAAAGGAATTGAAATGAAAATATTTTTACTTAGTATATTTGTAGTTTTAGGATTAAGCACTGTAGGGTGTTCTACACATAATGATAATTTTTACGATAGAGCAAATAGTGCTAGTGAAAAATCTTTAGAGAGTTTAGAGAGAGATACAAAATAATTATTTTTTTGTATCTTTAAATTCATAATGCTCTTTATTGAGATAGTGAACAACATCTAAGGTTTCATCATCAAACCAACCTGCATCACTATTGATTGCACAAGCTTCAACTCTTTGATGTAAAACTTTCATATTTTTTACTTTTTTTTCATTTACTGCAAAATCTTCTTTATTATGACACTCCATACATTTTGCTTCAATAAAAAGTTCTTTTCCATTTGGGATATCAATGCCATAAAGGCTTGTACATAAAAGTAAGGTAGTTGCATATGTTAACAGTTTCATTTTTTATATCTCCTAGCGATTATAATTGTAGGTGAGTATAACAAAATATTATTGATGTTGTTTGTTAGGATTGTAAATTAAGTGGAGTTTATCAGTTTTGTGTAAGAAGAGTTACTCTCACAAAAGTGAGAGTAATGCATTAAGTAAGGATTATAGCTTATCTGCGTTTTTATCAAGATATTTAGCAACACCCTCAGTTGTAGCTTCCATACCTTCGTCACCTTTTTGCCAACCAGCAGCACATACTTCACCATGCTCGTCAGTAAATTGCATAGCGTCTACCATACGGATCATCTCATCAATGTTACGTCCAAGTGGTAAGTCATTTACTACTGCGTGACGAACTACACCGTTACCATCGATTAGGAATGAACCACGTAAAGCTACTGCTTCACCGAAAAGTACGTCATAGTCTTTAGAAATTTGTTTTGTAAGGTCAGCTACTAGTGGGTAACCAACTCTTCCGATACCACCATTATTGATTGGAGTTTCTCTCCATGCAAAGTGAGAAAATTGGCTATCTACAGATACACCGATAACATTTACACCACGAGATTTGAAATCTTCAAGTCTATGATCAAAAGCGATAAGCTCCGAAGGACATACGAAAGTAAAGTCTAGTGGATAAAAGAAAATTACAGTACCTTTTTCACCCATGTTCTCTGATAATTTAAAGTCTTCAACGATTGAACCGTCACCTAAAACTGTTGTTGCTGTAAAGTCTGGAGCTTGATTTGTTACTAACATATATATCCTTTTTTGTGTTTGTTTTTTAGTTGTGGAATTCTAACAAAAATATTATTAACAAATCTTAGGTCAATCATAGTAATAAAATTATTTAAGGATAAGTTTTATCTTTTAGAGCTAACAGTGATTCATCCTAAGTAACATTGACTTAAAGTTAATTTTGATAGAATTGATGAGAATAAAAATAGTTTTTGGGGTAAAAGTAGATGAATCTAACTTATAATGTTTTAATTGTGGATGATATAGTTGATAATATACAAGTAGCGATGAATATACTTAAAGAAGAGAACTATGAATTTTCATTTGCCAAAGATGGAAATGCTGCTTTAGAAATTATGAAAAAAAATCAATTTGATTTAGTACTCTTAGATATTATGATGCCAGGGATAGATGGGTATGAAGTTTGTAAGAGAATGAAAGCTGATGAGGATTTGATAGATATACCTGTAATATTTTTAACAGCTAAAGCTGATGCTGATTCAATGGCTATTGGTTTTGAAGTTGGGGGTGTTGATTATATTACAAAACCTTTTCATGCTAATGAACTCTTAGCACGTGTAAAAACACATTTAGAACTTTATAAGGCTAAACAAGTACTAAAAGCAAACAATTTATCTATGCAAGTTAAAATGGATATGGAAAAGAAACGTATCTTAACAGAGTTAGAAAAAAATCAAAAAGAGATGATATTTGTTTTAGCTGAGATGATTGAATCAGTTTCAGATGAGACTGGAAGACATATTCGCCGCGTTTCAGAGTATTCAAGACTACTTGCACATTATCATCCGGCAATTTCAGAAGAGGAAGCAAACATTATTTATGATGCTGCCCCAATGCATGATGTTGGAAAAATGGCTATACCACATGAAATACTACATAAAAAAGGTCCCTTAACAGAGGAAGAATTTGAGATAATGAAAACTCATACTACAAGGGCACACCAGTATTTAAAAATATCAAGTAGAAAGGTTATGCAAGCAGCAGATATTATCGCTTATCAACATCATGAAAAATGGAATGGAAGAGGTTACCCAAGAGGATTGAAAGGGGAAGATATTCACATATATGCTCGGATTGTAGCTTTAGCTGATGTTTTTGATGCTTTGACACATAAAAGAGTTTATAAAGAAGCATGGAGTATATCTGATGCTATTGATTACATAATAGACCATAGTGGTACACAGTTCGATCCTTTTTTAATTGAAATATTCCAAGAACATATTGATGAATTTATCTCTATCTCAAAGATATAAACTTTTACTACTTTTCTTTTTATTTCTAACTACAGCTATTAGAGCTGACAGTTTATTATTTACACCGGAAGAGAGAATTTGGATTAAAAAGAATCCAAAGGTTCTCTTAGGTTCTGATCATAATTGGCCTCCATATGACTTTGTCACAAAAAAAAATATACATACAGGTATCGCTTCAGACTATTTACAATTAATTTCTCAAAAGAGTGGTTTAGAGTTTGAGGTAAAGAGTGGCGTTTGGGCTGATATCATGAAGCAGATGAAAAACTCTGAGCTTGATGGTTTAAGCTGTGCTATGAAAACGCCAAAAAGGGAAGAGTTTTTAACCTTTTCGACACCATATACAAATATGCCACTTGCAATTGTTGTGCAACATGATGAAAACAATATTCACACTTTAGAAGACTTAAAAGGTCGCAGTGTAGCAGTAAACAAGGGTTCTTATCTTCATGAATGGTTAGTGAAAAACCATCCAGATATAAATTTAGTTTTAACTACCTCTAATGGTGATTCACTAGAGAGAGTTTCATTTAGTAATGTTGATGCTTATATAGGGAATATGGCTGTTGCAACGTACCTCATAAGAGAAAACTTTTTAACGAATTTAAAGATAGTCAATAAACTTGATGATCTTACAACAAAAGTTTCTGTTGCAATCGATAAAAAGAATGTTATTTTAGCTAGTATCATCGAAAAATCACTGAACTCTTTAACGAAAGAGGAGCACAAAAAGATAGAAGCTAAATGGTTTCAAAGCAGTAAACTTGAAAGAGATGTTAACTATGATATAGACTTAACTACTGCAGAAAAAATTTGGATACAAAAAAATACCTTTGTTAAAGTTGCTGGTGAGTTTGACTGGGCACCGTTTGATTTTGTAGATATAAATAAGCGTTACACAGGAATATCAAAAAATTATCTTGATTTAATTTCAAATAAAACAGGGTTGAAATTTGAAGTTACTGTTGATAAGTGGAGTGCAAATCTTAAAAAAATAGAGAAGCAAGAGGTAGACCTTATCCCTGCTATATATTATTCAGATGAGCGAACAAAGATTGTAGATTTTACTAGTCCATATTTTGAAATGTTAGATTACTTTTTTATACGTGATGATATAAACGCCACAAAAATGGAAGACTTAGATGGTAAAAAAGTTGCAATTCCTATGGGATATTTTCATGGGGAAATTATAAAAAAAGATTTTCCATTTTTACAAATCATAGAGGTTGAAAGTTTTTCAGAAGCTGTTGATGCAGTTTTACAAAATAAAGCAGATATACTTTTTGATAAGTACTCTACTATTGAATATGCCCTTAAAAAGGACAACATTAGTATTATAAAACCTTTTCAGTCGTACCGTCGTAATGATTCTATAAAACTTTATATGGCGACAGCTAAAAATAAACCTGAATTATTATCTATCGTTGATAAAGCATTACAATCAATTACTACAGAAGAGAAAGAAAAAATATATAAGGCTTGGTTTAAAGACTCTAAATCAAAAGATGAGATGAAAGTGTTTCTTACACAAGAGGAAAAAAACTGGATTAAAAATAATCCAGAAGTAACTTACAGTGAGATTAATTGGAAACCTATGTCTATCATTAAGAATAATACTATGGTTGGTATTATGAATGAGTATTTAGAGATTATTTCAGAACATACAGGAATAAAGTTTAAGTTTAAAAGTGCATCATCATGGCCAGATGTTATTGAACAGTTTAAATTAGGCAAAATAGATATGATTCCAGGTGTTGGAGCTAGTGACTATGAGACTAAACTAGGCTTAACATCGAAAATATATGCAGATTTCCCATTTGTACTTGTTACAAAAAATACTCAATCTTTTATAAGTGACATATCTGAACTTGAGGGAAAAACAATTGCTGTTCCTAAGTATTGGACAAGTTATAATTACCTGAGGGAGCAACAACCAAATATTAAGATTTTAGAAGCTAAAGATATTTTTGAGGCTCTTAATTTTGTAAAAGATGGTAAAGCAGATGCCTTTATGGGACATATGGCAATTGGTATGCACTATGTTGGAACTTACTATTCTAATACACTTCATATAGCAGGAAAGGTTGATTATAACTTCAATCATAAAATATTAGTTCAAAATGATAAACAAATTTTATTAAATATCATAAATAAAGTTCTTTACTCTTTATCTGAAGCAGATAGTTTGAGGATAAATAACAAATGGCTGCATGTAAAAGTTGAAAAGGCGAGAGACTATACTATCTTTTATCAGATTGGGGCTCTCTTATTTCTAGTCATAATTGGAACTATATATTGGAATAGAAAATTATCTCATGAGATACAGCTACGAAATGAGATTGAAAATGATTTAAAAATTGAAAAAGATAATTTTAAAGTTTTATTTGAGAAAGTATCTGATGGAAACTTAATTATTCAAGATGGGAAGTTTATATCTTGTAATGATGCAGCAGTAAGAATGCTTGGTTTATCAAGCAAGAAACAAGTTTTAGAATCAACCCCTTTTGATTGGTCCCCTTTTATTCAAGAAGATGGTGAGTTGTCTGAAGAAAAAGCATTAAAAATGATGCAGTTATGTTTGGAGAATGAGAATCATCGTTTTGAATGGATTCATGTTGATATAAATAATCAAGAGTTTTGGGTTGATGTAGGTTTAACTAAAATAACTTATGAGGGCAAAGAAGCTATCTATGTTGTTTGGAGAGATATTGGAGAACAAAAAAAATTAGAGCAAAAATTAAAAGATAGCGAATCACAACTCAAAGTTCTTATTGATAAAATTCCTTTACAAATTGTTGTAAGTTCATATGAAGGGAAGGCTCATATGGCTAATAAACAAACTTTAATTGACTACGATATGGAAGGTGTGGACTTTAGCAATTTAAATGTAGCCGATTTTTATGCAGATCCATCAGAAAGAGATGAGGTTATAGAAGATTTGAGGACAAAAGGTTATTTAGACAAAAGAATCATTAAGTTTAGAAGACCTGATGGTGAACACTCTATGATGATGTCCATTATGCCTATTAAATATGAAAATGAAAATATGCTGCTTTCTATCAGTGTTGATTTAACCGAAAGATTGAAGATGGAAAAATCTTTACTTGAAGCAAAAACAACAGCAGAACAGGCTAATAAGTCTAAATCAGAATTTTTAGCAAATATGTCACATGAGATTAGAACACCTTTGAATGCAATAATTGGATTTACTGAACTCTTAGATGAACAAATTACAGAACCACGTTTAAAGTCATATGTTAAAACAATTCAAACAGCAAGTGGAACACTATTAACTCTAATCAATGATATTCTTGACCTTTCTAAAATAGAAGCAGGGAAATTAATTATAAACAATACACCAACTAATATCAGTAAGTTATGTGATGAAATTGTTGCAATTTTTACAATGAGTATTAAAAATAAAGGTTTAGATTTTTTCTTAGAAGTTGATTCAAATTTACCAAAGAGCCTTTTAATAGATGAGATACGCTTACGTCAAATTTTATTAAATTTAATTGGTAATGCTGTTAAGTTTACACAAACAGGTTATGTAAAACTAATTGTAGACGCCATAAATATTGATGAACATCACTCAAAAGTTGATTTAGAGATTAGGGTTAAAGATACTGGAGTCGGCATACCTGCATCTCAACTTGAAAAAATATTTAATGAATTTGAACAAAATGAGGGGCAGGATACAAGGAAGTTTGGTGGTACAGGTTTAGGATTGTCAATTTCTAAGAGATTGACAAATATGCTGAATGGTACTATTTCTGTAGAGAGCAAAGAGGGTAATGGAAGTACATTTATTGTAAAACTATTTAATCTTGACATATCATCAATTTTAGAAGAAAAAATTTTAGAAGAGAAGTTGTCTAAGGATTTTAGTCGTATATGTTTTGATAAGGCAAAAGTATTAATAGTAGATGATATACTAGATAATAGAGAATTAATTATTAATAATTTTAAAGAGACTAATATAGAGATTGTCAGTGCGGTCAATGGTTTAGATGCTATAGAAGTGTTTAAGTCTGAGAAACCAGATTTGGTTTTAATGGATATACGTATGCCAGTTATGGATGGATATGAAGCAGCCTTAGAGATTAAAAAAATATCCGATACACCAATAGTGGCGTTAACAGCATCAGTAATGTTAGATAGCTTTGAGACTTCAAGAAGAGAGAATTTTGATGGCTTCTTAAGAAAGCCCGTATTACGTAATGATCTTTTTTCTGAGTTAAGTAATTTTTTGAGCTATAAACTTTTAGATGAAACTATTGAAGAGTCGGTAGAGGAAGAGGAATTAAGTGAAAAGGCTAGATTTAATTTATCAAATATTTTACAAATTTTATCTACGGACATTAAGAAAGAACAAGTAAGGGCATTAGAGTCAAACAGTATGACAGATATTAAACTTTTTACCTCAAGTGTAAAAAACTTAGCACTAGAGTTTGATGTTACAATTTTAGATATGTATGCTTCGAAGATGTATGAGGCTATAGATGCCTTCGATATTCAAGTAATCGAGCATCTACTAAATGACTTTGATGAGATTGTAGAGAGACTATTAAAGTATTAAATTAAAAACTAACAAACTCTTGGTTATAATTCGCTCGATTTATAGAGCAAGACTTTATATCTCAATAAGGAAAATCGATGACAAAAGAGTATATTTTTACTTCTGAGTCTGTAACAGAAGGGCACCCTGATAAGATGGCAGATCAAATCAGTGATGCAATTCTGGATTATATTATTGAACATGATCCAAAGGCACGTGTAG
>Ga0193963_1001794_pt1 | contig 10433 bp, 12 predicted proteins | sample FB_6_MG_FD_140359 | JGI IMG/M metagenome (GOLD analysis project Ga0193963, IMG submission 140359) | Microbial mat bacterial communities from the Broadkill River, Lewes, Delaware, United States - FB_6_MG | ecosystem: Environmental > Aquatic > Freshwater > River > Microbial mats | place: USA...
AACAAAATCAATACTTAAAAGTTTTAAGTATGGTAGCTCTGAGCATTAGAACAGGTCTTATGGTACTTGGAATAAAAGCAAAAGAGGTGATGTAATGGAATTATTAAAAAATAAAGCTGTAATGGTTGGTATAGCTTTGACTATAGGTCTTATATATTTAATAGCAACAGGAAACATGGGTGGAGCAAAAAAAGCTACTGGTAACTACATAGAGATTAGAAAATCTGGTGGTAGTTCAAGTGATATTGAAGTTAGACCAAATCCTATGCAACAAATGATTGAGTATAATAAACAACATAAGAATAAATAAGGAAACTATATGAAATGGGTAGCAATAGCAGTAGTAGCAATTATTGGTATTATGATAGCAACAGGAAATATGGGTGGAGCAAAAGAAGCAACTAATAACTACGTAAAAGTTAGAGGTGGTGGAGAATAAAAGTACTTTAAAGTACTTTTATTTTAGTAATTCTTCTTTATAGGTATCTTCATTGAAAGATACCATTACTTTGTCGTTATATTCAACTACAGGCCTTTTTAAAAGCATATTTTCTTTACATAGCCATTCTATTTTACCATCATCATCAAGATTTAACTCTTTTAATTTCAAATCTCTATACTTTGTCCCTCTATTGTTGAACAATATATTTATATCAACTTTTGATGCAAAATACTTCACTTTTTCTTCATCTAGTGCTTGAGCCCTAAAATCAATAAATGTATGCTCAAGATTATTATCTTTACAAAACTTTATAGCCTTTCTTACTGTACTACACGTTTTTATACCATAAATATTGATCATATTATTCTATAATTGTAGGTACTATGAAATGATTGTCTTCACATTTTGGTGCATTTGCCATAATCGCATCTGCCAAACCATCTTCTTTAAAAGCAAGATCTTCTCTTAGTGGTTGACCACCTGCAATTGTTGTAAAAGTAGCATCTACATGGCTTACATCTATCTCATTTAGGTTTTCTACAAATTCAACTATATCAGCTAATTCTAGTCCTATTTCTGCTTTTTTATCTTCTTCTATCTCTAAAGAAGAAAGTTTTGCTAATTTATCAACTGTATTATTGTCTATAATCACTCTTATTCCTTTTATTTATTAATTTATTTTTAATATAATAGAGAATTGTGCTCCACTATATTGCTTGTTTTCATATTCGAAACTTACGTTTTCAACGTCTAGTTTACCTTTCATACTATCTATAATAATTTGATGTGTCATATAAAGACCTAGACCTGTACCTTGCGATTGATGTTTTGTTGTAAAGTATGGCTCAAATATTTTTTCCATGATATCTTCTGGTATTCCACCTGCTGTATCTTTGATCGACACTATAGCATTATTATCTTTTTGATATGTTTCAATAAATATAACACGATCATCTGAATCTTGTATTTTTTCTTTTAATGCATCTTTTGCATTGTTAAAGATATTTATTATTGCTTGTTGTAATTCATTGTCATAATTGTATATAAAAATATTATCTTCGTATTTTGTTTGAATATTAAGATGATGATTATTGATAGAAGAGTTAACAATTGCCATACATTTTTCAACACAATCACTTAAATCAAATCTTTTGATTTTCTTCTCACTTTTAATAAAGTCTCTAAAGTCATCAATTGTTTGTGATAAGTACTTCGAGTTATCAATGATTGCTGAAGTGAAATTCATAAAATCTTCGTCATTTAGTGCACCAATTTGATATGTCAATTGCATTCCACTAGCACTTGTAGATATTGCACTCAATGGTTGTCTCCATTGGTGTGCAATATTCCCTATCATATCACCTAAAGCAGCTTGTTTTGACTGTTGAAAAATATCACGCTCTTGCTTTGCATTTTTTTCAATCTCTAATGCAATTCTATCTTCTAGAGATTCATTCATCTCCTCTAATTCAACTGTTTGTTCTTCTAATTGTGCTGTTGTTTCTTGAAGTTTTCTTGTCTTTATGTTTATATCTTTTTTAAGAGAGTCTTTATGTCTAAACTCTCTAAATAATACAAAGAAAAATCCCATTATAATTATAAATGCAATGATATATCTATTTGTAAGCTCTTTGTTTAGTGATACAAGTTCTTCATTATTTTGATATATTGTAAAGTATCCAATATGAGTATTTTGAATATTTTTAACTGGTAAAAATGTTATAATTTTTTGAAAACCGTTGATTTTAACATTGATATTAAAAGGTTTGTTTTCAGATAAGTCATATTTGATTTGATCTTTTATTTTAGTGTTATAAGCTTCTTTAAGTATATCAATATTTTTAAGTATTTTGTTATCTATTGAGTTTTTTACGAGTAAATAATCATCTGATTCTATACTTTGTTCATAATATTGCGATGAACTATTAAATATCTCTTTTTTAACTAAATCTTTATCTAGAATAAAATTTGTTTTTACATCATAAAGTTTTTTAAGTGTTTTTGTAAATGCATTGATTCCAAAAGAAGCTTCTACACTACCTATATGATTATTGTTTTCATCGAAAAGAGGATACAGAAATCTAAACCCTGGAACAACTCTTCCCATCTCTAATCCATCTATATTTTTTAAATATGTATTTGTGTAGTTTACACTATATCTAAACTGAGTTAAATCATCACCAAATTTTTCTGGTTTGTGCATTCTTAAAAATGATTTATTATCTTTAGTATGAAAATGTATTTGTTTAAAATCAATACTTCTTAAGTATTTATAATGGGATTGTAATAATCCATAAAGTTCTTCTCTGTTTTGTTCTTTTACACTTTTAATTATTTCAGGTTTGTTTATATATCCATCAAAAACCGTATTAGCAAGGTTTTCGAAAGTAGATATGATAGAGTTATACTGCATTTGTATTTTAACAAGTTCGTGTTTTTTTAGGGTTTCTACTTTTGCTAAATTTGATTGTTTTATTATATACATTGCTGTAGTTTGAACAAGCAAAAATGTCAGAAATAGGTACAAATATTTAGGACTTTTCATACTTTATATTAGCATAACTCTTCTTATCATATCTTAATCTTCTCTTTTTTTATAGAAATCTTTTTTAAATTCATTCCACTTATCTGCTAGGATAGCTTTTCTTGCATCTTTCATAAGATTTAAGTAGTAATATAAGTTATGTAATGAACCTAATCTAAAGTATGTCATCTCTCCACTTCTATAAAGATGATTTAAATAAGCACGGCTATAATTTTGGCATGTATAACAACCACATTCTTCATCAATAGGTTTTGGATCTTCTTTAAATTTAGCACCCCTTATATTGATTTTTCCAAAAGTAGTAAACAGCGTCCCATTTCTAGCATTTCTTGTAGGCATAACACAATCAAACATATCAACACCACGATCAATATTTTCTATTAAATCTTCAGGAGTACCCACTCCCATAAGGTATCTAGGTTTGTCTTTTGGCATAAATTGTGTAGTCCACTCAACTGTATCATACATATCTTGATTTGCCTCACCAACACTTAATCCACCAATAGCAAAGCCATCATAGTCAGTAAGAGCACAAAGTTCAGTTGCAGATTTTTTTCTAAACTCTTTATCTGTACCACCTTGAATAATTGCAAAGATATTTTGCTTCACTCCTATCCCTTTTTCTTTTTGAGACATGTGATATTCAATAGCTTCTTTTGCCCACTGCGTTGTTCTTTCAATACTTAGATTGATTCTTTCTTTACTATTTGGTAAAGCAACTAAATCATCTAAAATCATCATAATATCACTGTTGAAATCATATTGTGCATCAAGAACGCTTTTTGGTGTAAAGTAGTGTAAACTCCCATCTATATGTGATTTGAAAGTTATACCATTTGGATCTGGTTTCCCATTTTTACCATCAAGTTTTCGTAAACTAAATGCTTGAAACCCACCACTATCAGTTAAGAAGTTATTTGGGAATTTTGAAAAACCATGAAGACCACCCATCTTTTTAATTGTTTTACTTCCTGGTCTTAAATACATATGATATGTATTTCCTAGTATTATTTTAGCTCCTAGATTTAACATATCATTGTGGTCTAGTGCTTTTACACTTGCTTGTGTTCCTACTGGCATGAAAACGGGTGTTTGTACTTCCCCATGACTCATATTTAATGTTGTAGCTCTTGCACCACCACTTGTAGCATCTATTTTAAATTCCATTATTCTCTCTTTATTTATTTAATATTATATTTTAATTGAATTATATCTTTTTTTAAATTTATTTCTAGAAATTTAAGTTAAAAAGCATCATATTTTATTAAAGTAATTTATAACCTTTATCTGATATAATCCAAATAAAAATTAAAAGGTAAGATTATTATGAAAACATTTTTAACACTATATTTATCTATGATATTATCAGTATCTCTATTTGCGAAACATTCTCCTGAAACTGAAGAAATAAAGGTGGAACCAACGCGACTTGAATCATATACAAAATTACAAAAAGTTATAGCTGCAGTGGAAACACTTTATGTAGATGATATAAACTTGAGTAAAATTGTAAATAAGGCTATCACTGGTCTTTTACATGAATTGGATGCACATTCATCAATGTTAAATAAAGAATCATATAAAGAGATGAAAGTTGAAACTAAAGGTGAATTTGGTGGACTTGGAATCGTTATAGGTAAACGTGATGGTGCTCTTACTATTATCTCTCCAATTGATGATACTCCTGCTTATGATGCGGGTGTAGAGTCTGGAGATATTATTTTAAAAATAAACGACGAGTCAACATTAAATATGAGTTTATCTGATGCTGTTGGGATAATGAGAGGAAAAGTTGGAAGTCCTATTGATATCACAATTGTAAGAAAAAGTGAACCAAAACCAATCAATATCCATATTCTTAGAGATATTATTAAAATTCAATCAGTTTATGCAAAGACTATTGACGAAGATATCTTGTATTTAAGAATAGCTTCTTTTATGGATATGAAAATTTCTAGTGAATTAAAAAAATATATTAATGAACACAAAGAAAAAACAAAAGCTATAATATTAGATTTAAGAAATAACCCAGGTGGTCAATTAGGTCAAGCTATTAATACTACAGACTTATTTGTTGATAAAGGTGTGATAGTTTCTCAAAGAGGAAAAGATTCAAGACAAAATGAAGAGTTTTTTGCTACAACTGCTGCAACAGTTACAGATGTACCAATGGTTGTACTTGTAAATGGCGGAAGTGCAAGTGCAAGTGAGATTGTTGCTGGTGGTTTACAAGATTTAAATAGAGCTATAATTGTAGGTCAAACAACATTTGGAAAAGGTTCAGTTCAAAGAATTTTACCAATAGTAGATGACAGTAGTGAAGCCATAAAGTTAACAGTTGCAAAATACTATTTACCAAGTGGAAGAACTATTCAAGCTAAAGGGATTATCCCTGATATCGAAGTTTATCCAGGAGATGTTTTATCTGAAAAAGAATCAGCATTTAAATTAAAAGAATCTAATATGCGAAAACATCTTGAGGGTGAATTGGCAAAATCTACACCAGTAAGTAAAAAAGAAGATACTAATACTACTAAAAAAGTAAAAGAAGATAAAACTATAATAACTAAAGAAAGAATTATGGAAGATAACCAATTAAAAACTGGTATCAATATACTTAAGTCTTTAATAATAATGAATAATAAAGGGTAAAATATGAATATACAAGATATTACATCACTTGGTCTTTGGCCAGAATCAAAGAAAACTACTACACAAAAAGGTATTGATGAGTTAGAAGAGTTAGGTTATAACTTATTTTATATTGGTAAAAATGCTGATCTATATACATGTCCTGGTAAAGACCCTAAAGTTCTATTAGTAAGAAGTGATAGATGTTCTGTATTTGATATTCCATTGAATCTTGAAATTGAGGGAAAAGGTGTTTCTCAAACAGCTATTTCAAACAATGGAGCGGCGTTTGCAAGAGAGTCTGGAATCAGAACAGCTATTTTGTCTGAAAACGTTGATAGTTCTTTAGCGATAGCACCAAGATGTCAAATGATGGAACTATGTAAACCTCTAGAAGCAAAAATTGATGATGAAGTAGTACAATTTGAGTTTATCTTTAGAAACTACCTTACAGGGTCTTTATTTGAAGCTATTCAAACAGGAAATGAACCATATGGATTGAATCTTCCAACAGATTTACAACAATGGCATAAGTTTGATACACCAATTTTTACACCAACTACAAAAGGTATAAAAGATGTCCCTTTAAATACTGCAAAAGTAAGAGAAGTATTTCCAGAGATTATTACAAGCTTGGAGAAACTTTTTAAAGATTTTACTCAATTTGCAGAATCAAATGGAATTATTATTGTTGATACAAAATTTGAAGCATTTGTAGATGCTAATGGACAATGGGTACTTGGTGATGAAGTTTTAACACCAGAGAGTTCAAGATTTATTGCTAAAAAAGATTTTGATAATGGTGATTATATCTCAATGGACAAACAAATTCTTAGAGATTTTGGTAAGAAGAACAGCTGGAAAGAAAAATCTAAAGATTTAGAAGCTGGTCAAAAATTAGAAGTTGAAGTACCAGATTCTATTAAAAATACAATTTTAAGTGGATATGATACTATCCTAAATAGTCTACATAAATAAGTATAGTTAGTTTAATACTGAATTTATGTATAAAAATCAATTTGATAATGAGTTTCGTTCAAATATAAACTATAACTCTTATCTATTCTATGGGGCATGTGACTATTTAGTTCAAAAATATAGTGATGATGTATCACTAAAACTTGCTAATGGTGACGATATCCATAAAATATATTTTGATGAATACAACTTCAAAGACTGTGAAAATTATCTTTCACAGTCATCTCTTTTTTCTTCAAATAATATACTACTTATAAAAACAATTAAAAAAATTCCAAAAAAAGAATTGGATTTATTAGTAAGTGCTGCAAATTCAAATCCAGATAGTTCTTTAATCGTTAGTTGTATTGGAGAAACTGATTTTAAAACAATGGCAAAAAGTTTTACTAAAAAAACAAATAGTGTAGAGGTTCGGTTTTTTCAACCAACAGAACAAGAAGCTATGAATATTTTAAATGATATATCTCAATTAAAAGAGATAAAATGTAGTTTTGGAGAGCTTCAGTATTTATATAACATGCACCAAAAAGATTTAAGTTTGTGTGTAAATGACTTGGATAAGTTAGCAATCTTAGATGAACCAATCAATGTAAATATTATAAATACTCAGTGTTTTGGTATGGGCGCTGTATCTTTAGATGACTTTTTTTATAAACTATTTACTGGAAGTAGTATCAATAAAGATTTATATATGCTTCTTGAAGAGGGGATGAATGAGATAAATTTGATTAATCAAACAACAGGCTTCATTCAACAACTATTTAATATCAATAGCTATATAAAACTTTATGGACAATTGAATGTTATAGAAATATGGGGATACAAATTACCTATAAATATTGCAAATACTCGTGCGAGTATTGCTATGAAATACGATCAAAAAGACTTTTTGAGAATGTTTGATTTTTTCCAAAACCTAGAGTTAGAGCTTAAAACTAAAAATTCTCTAGATGTAAATAGTTATATTCAAGCTTGCTTTAGGAACTTTTCAGCAACTTTGCGATAAAATCGCCCTTCAAAGTGGAAATATATACTTATATTGCCCTTAACCTTACTGAAATTTTTAAATTTCGGTTCAAACCAAAAGGAGAAAAGAAATGGCTAGAATTAGACATTATGAAACTATGTTCATAGTTAAACCAACACTTACAGATGAGGAAACTCAAGCTGAAATTGCAACTGTAAAAAGTAACATCGAAAAAAACGGTGGAGAAATTGTTTCTGTTGAAGATATGGGAACAAGACAATTAGCTTATGAGATTCAAAAGCAAAAAAGAGGTTACTACTACGTAGTTTATTATAAAGCACCTTCTGAGTCTGTAAAAGAACTTGAGAGACTTTACAGAGTTAATGAAAATATTATTAGATTTATCTTTATAAAATCAGAAAGCAAAACTGAAATCAAGCAATGGACAGCAATGTCTGAAGAAGCTGCTAAAAAAGCTGCGAAGTAATTATATAAACGGCAAAGGGATTAGTTATGTACAATAAAGTGATTATGATAGGAAACCTAACAAGAGATATTGAACTTAAATATCTTCCAAGTGGAAGTGCTATTGCTAAAGGTGCAATTGCTACTAGCCATAAATACAAAACACAAACAGGTGAACAAAAAGATGAAGTTTGTTTTCTTGATTTTACTGTATTTGGTAAGGGTGGAGAGATTCTAAATCAATATGTACGAAAAGGTTCTAAAGTTATGCTTGAGGGTAGATTGGCATTTGAACAATGGCAAGCTCAAGATGGTTCTAATAGAAGTAGACATGCACTAATTGTTTCTGAATTTAAATTTTTAGATACAAAAGCGGACTCTGCAAATTTAGGTGGAGGGAACAATTATAATGCTCCTGCTCAGCAACAGCAAGCACCACAGCAACCACAATACAATCAGCAACAACAATATGGTCAACCTGCTCAACAGCAACAACAACCTATGCAAAATAATTATAATGCTCCTACGCAACAGCAACAAAATGGTGGAATGAATACACCTCATAATTCTTATGAGCAAAACATTCCAACAATAGATATAGATAACGACGAAATACCGTTTTAGACTATATTTAATAGATAATAAAAGGAACTATTATGGCTGAAAGAAGAAAATTCGCTAAAAAATATTGTAAATACTCTGCAATGAAACTAGACTATATTGATTACAAAAATGGAGATTTATTAAAAATTTCTATGTCTGAAAGAGGTAAAATTATGCCTAGAAGACTTACTGGAACATCTAAAAGATTTCAAGAGCAAGTTGAAAATGCTATTAAAAGAGCAAGACATATGGCACTTGTACCTTACATTGTAAATACAAGTAACTTAACAGAGTCTGCTTACGCAAAAAGATAATTAGTAAATTATTTTATTGAAGAGGGGGGAAGTTTCTTAATTGAGACTTCCCCTTTTTTTATTTTTTAAACTTCGCTTAATCTAAAGAAAATAAATATTTAGGTATAATCGCGAAAATATTATATAGAGAAAAACTCTAGGAGAAAAAATGAGAGATATAAGAAACATCGCCGTAATTGCGCACGTTGACCACGGTAAAACTACACTTGTAGATGAACTTTTAAAACAATCTGGTACTTTTGATGATAGAGCAGAAACAGAAGATAGAATGATGGATAGTAATGATATCGAAAAAGAAAGAGGTATTACTATTCTTGCTAAGAATACTGCTATTGACTATAAAGATGTAAGAATTAACATCATTGACACTCCAGGCCATGCTGACTTTGGTGGAGAAGTTGAACGTGTTCTTAAAATGGTTGATTCAGTTTTATTACTTGTTGATGCACAAGAGGGTGTTATGCCTCAAACTAAGTTTGTTGTTAAGAAAGCTTTAGAGATTGGACATAGACCAATTGTTGTTGTTAATAAAATTGATAAAGATGCTGCTGAGCCAGATAGAGTTGTTGATGAAGTATTTGACCTGTTTGACCAAATGGGTGCAACAGAAGAGCAACTTGAATTTCCAGTTATTTATGCAGCAGCTAAAAATGGTATCTCTAAATTAACTTTAGATTCAGACAATGAAACAATGATTCCATTATTAGATATGATTTTAGAAGAAGTTCCTGAACCAACTGGTTCTGATGACAATGGTCTTCAACTTCAAGTATTTACACTTGGTTATGATAACTTTATCGGTAAAATTGGTATTGCTAGAATCTTTAATGGTACAGTTTCTATGGGTGAAACTGTTACTTTAGTTAAAGCTGATGGTGAAAAAGTTAACGGAAGAGTTTCTAAACTTATTGGTTTTAAAGGTCTAGAAAAAATGGATATCGATAAAGCTGGTCATGGTGATATTGTTGCTATTGCTGGTTTTGAAACTGTTGATGTAGGCGATAGTTTATGTGACCCTAAAAATCCAATGCCTCTTGATCCTTTACATATTGAAGAGCCAACTTTATCTGTAACATTTGCAGTTAATAACTCTCCATTAGCTGGAACTGAAGGTAAATTTGTAACATCAAATAAAATTGATGAAAGACTAAGCTCAGAAATGAATACAAATATTGCTATGCAATACGAAGCTAAAGGTGAAGCTGCATTTGAAGTAAGAGGAAGAGGTGAGTTACAAATCACTATTCTTGCTGAAAATATGAGAAGAGAAGGTTTTGAATTTTCTATCTCTAGACCAGAAGTTATTGTAAAAGTTGTAGACGGTGTTAAAACTGAGCCATTTGAGCATTTAGTATGTGATGTTCCTGATGAATTTTCTGGTACTGTTATCGAAACTTTAGGTAAAAGAAAAGCTGTAATGTCAAATATGGTACCAATGGGTAACGGACAAACTAGAATTGAGTTTGAAATTCCTGCTAGAGGATTAAT
>Ga0193963_1001801_pt1 | contig 10395 bp, 4 predicted proteins | sample FB_6_MG_FD_140359 | JGI IMG/M metagenome (GOLD analysis project Ga0193963, IMG submission 140359) | Microbial mat bacterial communities from the Broadkill River, Lewes, Delaware, United States - FB_6_MG | ecosystem: Environmental > Aquatic > Freshwater > River > Microbial mats | place: USA...
AATTTATAAGTCGCTACAGCCGGTAAATCATTAAATTTATAAATTTATACAAAATTTATACCGTGTTATAATTTTTATAAAATTTGTATAAAATTTGTAAATTTCCCAAAAATTTTCGGTCCGGCACACTTTTTCGAAAATTGGAGATTTTTATAAATTTTATAAAATTTTATAAAATTTTTTTATACTTTTACAAAATTTTTATAAACGTTTATAAAATTTTTTTATGCGTTTTATAAAATTTTATAAACGTTATTATAAAATGTTATTATTTACCGGCTGTATCATTGTGTCGTTATAAAAATTTATAAAAAACTAGCCGTTAAGAGTCGTGTTTTATAACGTGTTTTATTTATCGCACTTAAACGCTTATTTTTAAATTATGCTTAAAACAGCTTGCTACAGCCGGTAAGTTATAACGGTTATTTATAAAAGTTTAACGACGTTATAATTTACGCTACATAACATGACATTTTATACGTACACATAAAAACAAGCCGCTACGTACGGTGTTTTATTAATGCATTACCTTTCCTTTATAGATATGTTAAGTTTCAACTTAAAATCATATATTTTACATATGATCCTAAAAATAAGTCGTCAGGTACGGTAAATTATAAACTACAATAATGTTGTTATAAATTTTTATAAATTACGTTTTATACTTTTTATAAAATTTTATAAATGTTATAATAAAAATTTATGATTTAACGGCTGTATCATTGCGTTCACATTAAACTATATAAAAAAATAGCCGATAAAAGTCATTTTTTAAACCATGTGTGATTTATCATACTTAAACGCTTATTTTTAAATTATGATTAAGACATCTTGTTACAGTCGGTAATTTATAATTAGCTATTATAAAAACTTAACACCCTTATAATTTACGTTATATAACATTATCGTGCCTTATGTGTAACCGGTGCAGCTTAACATGCATATTATAAAATGTATATAGCATTACATATTACAACACATGTAAATTGTAACATACATAATGCACTACACAAAATATATTATTATTGTTTTGTTGTATTTATGTAACCGTAACGTGTGCGTTGTTAGGAAAGGTAATTACTACAACCATTAACATAACAAACGGTTTTACATGTTACTTGCCATAAGCAGTAGCATGTCTTGTGTTAAAATACCTTTCCTAGTATACATAATTTTATAATATATTAACATATATTAAAACACCAATTACAGTATTGTTATAATGTTATTGCATACATTAAGGTAAATACTATACAAGGCTTTATACATGTATTAAGTGCCGCAATATTTATTAACGTTCCTATATTTTTCTGTTTTGATTTTTGTTGTAAGTATACAACATACCATTTTATATAGGAAAGGTTACATGTAGTAATTGTTAACTATTTTTCATTATAAAATACTATAATTATTTATAACTTTTAAAACAGTATAATATAGTTTGTATTTATTGAACACGTACATTACGTGTATACAGAATATTTAGTTTATGCTATGTATGTGATACGTCACGTATACCTTTCCTAGTAAGTTCACGTGCATGTTACATGTACATCACATTCACAAATGTTAATAGTTCATCTGCAGGATAGTACACTTGTAAAAGTTAATAATAATAATAAATAATACCTTTCCTAATAGACGTATGCAATTTAAAAAAAAACGAAAAGGAAACCATAAATCATACAACTAACTATAACAAGTTTTATTTAAGGTATGTATAATGTATACTTACATATACGCTGCTGTCGTTAGTGTTTAACTCTTATACTTACAAAGTATATGTCTACATAAAAAAATAATATAGCGTATTTAACATGTTTATGTTTTTAATAATACACGCATAAAAATTAACGCCGTTTTTTAATGCACGTAATATTATATAAATGTCTTTACGTTTGTGATTATTGTATACAATAAACATTACAACACATTTATAGGAAAGGTTTTTTATTTAATTGCTATAATCAAACATGCTACATTTATATGTACATATATACGTAAACATACAAGTATTTAACTTTTATTTTTTAAGTTTCCGTTGCTAAACAATTATAAGTATTAAAGGAAAGGTTTATGCGTCATGTAATATATGTAACAACTTTTCATAAAATGTAATGTACACAAAAATAACGTTAGTATTTACATACAATACAAAAATTTATTAAAAAACCTTTCCTAGTGTACAGTACACATATGAATTTTATTAACATAAAATTAAAAAAACAAGGTAATAAACAAATAATATATTTCTTATAATAAACATATTAACATTAACATTGTGAGTAAACATACAGTTGTTAATTTCATTACTGTATGTCTGATAGTTCTAATAAATAAGTCGTGGCATTAAGAAAGGTATTTCAACAAATAGTAGTTACCCACGTGTATAGTAGACGTATTGTGTATCGTAATTTTCAACTAACATAAATTAATATACATACATGTACACTTCTAAAAATTGTATGTAGTTTAACAATATCACAATGCAATAAGTATCTTTCCTTATATGTAGATGTCTTACGTAAAACAAGTCATGTAATCACTACGTAATTGTTTATATGTGGTTACCTTATTTTAAAAAATTTGTGTATTACATTACTATAAAAGTACTTTTATTATACATGTTGTAATCTTTCCTAAGTATTTATTATAATTGCACACGGGAAACATAAAATAAAAAGAATAGCACGTATAAACATAATATCGTATTACATACTACTTGTAGTATACTATGTTTATGTGTACATACAGCTTTACGTTTAACATGTTTTTTTATCGTGATGTTTATCCCAGTACAGATAACGTTGCGTACATAACGTTGAAAACGTTTACACCTAACGTTATATTTACGCAGTAAACATGCAATTATTATTTTATAAAAAGGGGAGTATACTACCTTTCCGGTTAAGTGTATTTTTTTGTGTAAGTGCACAACCTACAAGTGATATCAATTACGTTTATATATAGTTATGTATTACTGGATGTACAGCCATGTATGTTATAACTATAATAACAGTGCGTGTAATATGTATACGTATAAAAATAATAGGTAGTGTTAATATCTACAACGTAATTTAAGCTTGTCTTAATTGTTATTATCACCGTGGTTTGTTTTGTATAGTACATTACAAGTTTTCATGTTTTATAGGAAAGGTACTTATAACGTGATCTTTAATACAACACACATATATGTGTTGTAATCTACTAGCATACTACGGGTATACATACAATATATACATGTACGTATCTGTTATAATATGTGTAATTTAAAAAACGTAGTATTACATACAAATTAAATTTAATCTTTTTCTGGCTTTTTGAAGTCTGTTGTGTTATGTTGACGTACTACCTTAATATAGGAAAGGTAATAAATAATATAAGTCATGTATTTATTATGTATCGTATATACCACGTACGTTGTAGGTTAAAAAATTGAGTATATGTTACCACCTTTCCTAATGAATACAATCCAGAAGATAGTAATACCATACAATGGAAAATCGGTTATACATACCAAAATGCATATTAGCTTACACCGTTTATATAATACTATGTACGTATAGGTCTTACATAATCAGTATGGTTATATTTATACGTACACTATTTTTTTGTTAGACATTATTTAATGTAAGTTTGTAATGTAACCTTTCCTTAAGTACACACATACACTGTATACAGTAAACAACTAAAAAACAATCATATGCCATTATTGTTTTATAGTTTGTTACAATCATACCGACTTACACGTATGTGTTTAGTTTAAATTATTTAGGTAATAACCTTGTCTTTTATAAAAAAGTTTATAAAACTGTTACGGTTGAATTATACATATAATAAAAAATAGGACGGTATATATATATAAAGTATGTAACGTTTTACGTGTAATAAAATGTGCGGATATTTGCATACATATAAATATGATGTATACACGAACGTAATACGTTAACGTATACACGTTTTATTATATTTGTGTAGTATGTCTCTGGTATTCACTTTCTTAATTTAACCTTTCCTATATCTGTGTATGTATATGATAATGTTCCTATCGGAACAAACAAATTAAAATTGTATTTAAATTATTATATACAAATATTTATATTACGTATACATTGCATACTGTAAGTTATACACAAAGTTATGTTGTTGTTAACTTTTCGTTATTGTGTGTTACATTATAAAATTAATATAAATACGTTGCGTACATGCATTGAGTCTACAAGGCTTATATTACGCGTGGCGGATAAATATATTAAAAAATTTTAATTTTTTTAATGTATTTATATCACTTACCATTTATATTTTAGGAAAGGTCATACTATATGTTATATATTAAGTATAACTCGTATACAATACTTTTTATAGAAAACGTAATACAAACATATAGACATTACACATACGTTGTAATATAATAAAATATAGTATGTATTGCTATTAAATACGTGGAAACATAACTTACAGTTGGAAAGATTTTAACTACGTACATTGAAATATAGAAAGCTTTGAGATTTAAATATTTAATTTTCATAAACATTATAGCATTATGATTTAATACAAACAAAAGTTTTTCATCCGATAAGAACACTACTAATATTATTTTTTATAATAATAAGGCCTCCTACAGAATGTCATGTATGTAAATAGTAAACGCACATACAAAAACATACACGTGTGCATGGATTGTTTTCCACGTGGAATAACACATATAAAACCTTTCCACAAAATATAACGATACGTAGTAATGTAACTAATATATTAATAACAAATACACGTTACATTATATAAGTATAATACTTTTAAATACATGGGACCTTTCCACAATAAAACGGAATTGATATATAACATATTTTAAAAAAATAAGTAAGACTATGATAATGTTTTAACGGGTATAATCTTTAATTTTTTGTTAACGTAGAAATCCACTACGCTACGTTTATTACAAAGCAACGTTATACGTTAATTCTATATATGTATACGTTAAAACGTAGTAAAAACAGATAGTCATTTACACATTACGCGTACTAGCATTACTTGCTATGTATATATAAATATTGTTTTGTAATGAAACTTTTTATATGTATTAATATATATATTATTATTTTTCTATGTAAGTTGTAATATACAACTCGTTACGTTATTTATAGACGTAGGAAAGGTTTTCCAGCTGTACGTTAGGTTATAAACATTATAGGATTAAAAGTGTGTAAGCTAATTTATTTGGTACAATTTTTTTTTGTGTTTGGTGTACTATTCCCCTTTTATTAACATTACTTAGGAAAGGTTATCAGTCATTACAAGGTATAATACGAAACGACATTAACCTTTCCTAGAGTAACACACTAACATGTATGTGTTGTAACATAAAAAGCATACACAGCAAAAATAAAATAAATAATACAAAAATTTTTAAAGTAAAAAAATTATAACATGCGTATATGTATTACAGATATATATATATACATTTAATACCGCACTACCAGGCTTGCCCTCGTACATAACGTATACATAACGTTAATAAATGTATTAATACCCAGGAAAATACGTTTAATAAATACTTGAATAATTATAACCTTTCCTATATGTGGTATGTAGATTAATATTGTTTTAAAAAAAATATAAAAATTACATATAACATATAATACATTATTATGGTATTTACATAGCACATAACGCTTTTATTATACGATGCATTTATTAAGATCTTATGGTATGTTATATGTATAATTTAGTTTGTCCGAGTAATATTACTATGCGTCATGTATTATTTAGGAAAGTTTATTAACAAAATATGTATTACATAATATATTAATATCATGTAACGTTACGTAATGTTACCTGTTACGTACGTTAAAATACTTTGTACATAAAAATATTTTAGTTCACCGTTAAACGTTTATATGTTATTTGTATTTTTCGTTTGTGATTTGTTACAATTACATACGTACATTCTATTTAGGAAAGGTTGTATACTAACATAACTTTATTTTTTTATATTGTGTAAGTCTATACAACAAAAATAAGTAGTAGAACGTAGTATACTTACCATATGTATTTTGACGTATTGCATACATTAATGTGTTAATGAGTAATACTAGGAACATATGGTTAACATAAACGATAAATAGTTTAACATGTTATACACTACATACTTTTAATTTAGTTAAACGTGTAGACGTTAATCATACTTATATACTACATACAACCTTTCCTGGTAATACATTTTAAGGTACTTTATTCAAACACCAAAAAACGCGAATATAAAATAGTAATATATTGTAACAAGTTTAACGTTGTGTTTTAAACACCAATATAATGTAATATATGTAACTGTACTTTTTTCTGTATGAGTAATATATATATATATATATGACATGTTTTTAAAAAAATAAAAAACACTAATAATAATTATAATACTTAAATGCTGTACGCTACATTAATTTCTTAATATAACTTTGCAACATAATATGTTAATATTTATAGCGCATGATTTATGTTTGCCTATTATTAGTAATTAGTATACGTAAAACCTATACTATGTGTTATGTAAATGTAAACACAATACCTTTCCTAGGAAATTAGTTGTATTACCATATATAAAAAACACAAACAAATAAAATAATATATATAATTTTTATAAAGCTTCACAAGACATTTACAATAATGCTATATATGTTATATATGGCTTTATTAAAAGTATTTAGTTAGAAACTACATAACAACATACAATGTAATACATAAAGAAAAACTATTTCATTTATATTTTTTTATGTAGTGTTTTTTATAAGAGTCCTGTAACCTTTCCTGATTAAAACGTAATTACATATATAAACAAAAACACACAAACGTAAGAATTATATAACGCTTACATTTGTGGTAAGTGCACGCATTATATAATTTTTTTTAAATGCAAGCCACAACACGTTGTTAACTTATGCATTTACAAGTACTGCACAAACGCGTACAATACAACAACATCAGCACTTATATTGCGTAGTGTACGTTTAGCTATGTTTAAAGTTTTTTAAGATATACGTAATAAGTTACAAACACTACATAAACAAAGTTATACTTAGTATACATGTTACGCATGTACATAAAATGTATTAAACCATAAAAAGAATATGTTTAAACTAAGTATACTATGTAATGTCCCGGAACCTTTCCTACACGTATATAAACACATAATACATAATCACACAATACATATGTGATTATGAACTGTATGAAAAGTACTTCCCGTGTGTGCGTAATGAAATTATTATATGTTTACATGAAAAACTTTTTTATATCACATACATTCTTTTAATGATATACACATATAAAAACAAATAGTTGCTGTGTTGTGATTTTATGCTTGTACATAGGTTGTTAACATTCATGTAAAGGTTAGGATGTTCCTATATACAGTTACACATATAGCAAATAATAATATTACTTTCTATATGTTTGTTATAGTTTAACGCTTACTGTGTAATATATGGAAAGGTTGTGTGCCTACAACGTACCGTTAACATTTTTAATTAATATGTATTTGTAAAAATAAAATTAATATACTATATAAATTTGTGTTTTTATAATAATAATTACACTACTAGGAAAGATTTGTTATGTGGAAGTACTTATCATAAAAATTAATATTATTTTTTATATTATGACTTGGCGTTTAAATAATATGTTAAACTTACACTACCCAGGAAAGGTATATGTTTAATTCCAGTATTACAATAGTAACATTAGTATGAAGAAATATATAATTATGCATAACATAGATAATAACATACATTTTTATAGTAACATTACATTAAAAAGTATACTACGTATATCACAAGTACTACAGGTATGATATCTTTTATTATCCAGTGATAAATAATTATTATTTAGGTAATACATAAGGAAAGGTAACAAGTATAAGAGTACATACTATAATATTATGAATAGAATTTTACTACTTTTTTCACTGTTATAACCGTAAAGATACGTTGTACTTACATTAATGTTCATGCATATAATAGGAAATACGGGTTGAAAGTGCAAGTATAAAATATTGTTAAACTACATTATAGTACATGCGGGCTGTGGTACCATAATGTTTGTTGTGGTATGGGACGTATACATTATATTCATTGGAAAGGTTACAAGTTATTGTGGTAATGTTAGTGAAACCTTTCCATGTATATAATGTAGCACCATGTTATGTATATCAAAAAAAAACAATTTAATAAATATTATGTATAAAAGCATTTCATTTATGTATAACGGAAATTAAACACTACATTTCATGCTAACATATAAACATTACATTTTACGTTCTAATTGTGCTCGTTGTTGTTGTACTACACACTTTTTTTAAACATAAATGGAAAGGTGTCTGGTTACAGTTTAGTATAATATGTTATACTTTCAGATATATAGTTACCATGTATGTAAATGTATGGAGTAATGTTTACTAAAACTCATATAATACACATAAGTAATAAATGTAATGTTTATACTATCTTTCCTATAGTTTTCAGACATGCAATTAAACGTTTTAACAAAACGTAAAAAACAGAACTTAAACAGTTACGTAAAAAAATAAAAAGCATGTGTATATACGTTTAATACTTTTCATATTTCTATACATATACATACCACTATTGTGTAGCAATAATTCTATGGATGTCATATAATATAATAGTATTACATTACATAGGAAAGGTTGTAAAACTATGTATTTAATAAATACATTTTTGTATTAGTAATTGTCATTCTAGCTGTTATTTTATGTAATGTATTTTATGTAGGAAAGGTAATGTATGTAGCAAGTTGCACTGGTTAATAACGGTAATATTTATATTGTATATAATATTGTCAAGCAACATAAAATAAAAAAATATTTATTTGCTATGTATAGTACCATGTAGTAACAACGCATACAAGAATAACAACATATTATGTACATAAACTTTTTATATTATAAAAATATGGTACATATCTATACGGTATTATGTAAATAACCTTTCCTATTGTAACAAGGTAAGCAAATCGTTGTACTACGAGAATAAACAAACACCATATAAATAAAAACTACCTTATATACGTGTCTAACATATCTTACAGTAAACGTGTAATACTAAAAAATAACATCAACCAAAAAGATAACAGTTACATGTTACTATAATTATATAAGTTAATAAAACCTTTCCGGTTAGTGTCAACAACGTTACGTGGACATACACAAATACACACAGATTATGATATATATAAAACATTAAACAACATAAACTAAAAAACAATGTTGTATAATAAGTACACTGTAAAACCTATAGGTGTTAATCTTATACCTGTGGCATTACAAAAAAAATGCTACAATAATAATATCAATATTATATATTACTATTTACGTAATTGCTGTATACAACAATAATAATAAAATAGTAAAAATTTATACAAATATGGTTATTACCTTTCCAACATGTACTATTACGTAATATATGCTGATATACAAAACAAATCTATTAATATCGTATGTGTTACATGTAGTACAATTAAGTACTAACTATATAACTTACTTTTCGAATGTGTACTGTACGTAAAGTAACAATACTATGTATGTTCACTTTTATTTTAAATGCAGTTTGTTTTGAAATGTTTATATCCCGTGATATTTATACTCATGGAAAGGTAATATGCATACATAGTCTTTCCTATGTATACGTATTTACAAAAATAAGTAATAACGAAAACAAAAATTAAAACAATATGTTATGATTAATAAACTGTTCTGCTGGTAATTTAAAAATAAGGGGTTAAGTGCGGTAAATCCACCACGGGGGAAAACGCCACTTGCTGTGTCTACTTTTTTATAAATTTTAATAACTACATAATAATACAGCCGGTAAATCATAACGTTTTGTTGTAACGTTTATATAAGTTTATAAAAATTATAAAACGCAATTTATAAAAATTTATAACAACATTAATGGAGGTTATAATTTACCGTATCTAGCGACTTGTTTTGATGATCATGTATAAAATACATGATTTTAAGTGCAAACGTAAATTATTTATAAATGAAAGTTACTGCGGTAATAAAACACCATACGTAGCGGCTTGTTTTTATACGTATACATAAAATGTCATGCTACGTAGCGTAAATTATAACGTCGTTAAAATTTTATAAACGGTAGTTGTAAACTACCGGCTGTAGCAAGCTGTTTCAATACTAATTTAAAAATAAGCGTTTAAGTGCGATAAATAACACACGGTGGAAAACATGACTCTTAGCGGCTGTTTTTTTATAAATTTTTATAACGACGCAATGATACAGCCGGTAAATCATAACAATTTATAAAAACGTTTATAAAATTTTATAAAACGCATAAAAAAATTTTATAAACATTTATAAAAATTTTA
>Ga0193963_1001803_pt1 | contig 10393 bp, 9 predicted proteins | sample FB_6_MG_FD_140359 | JGI IMG/M metagenome (GOLD analysis project Ga0193963, IMG submission 140359) | Microbial mat bacterial communities from the Broadkill River, Lewes, Delaware, United States - FB_6_MG | ecosystem: Environmental > Aquatic > Freshwater > River > Microbial mats | place: USA...
ACGTTCGTTTTAGTACACCACATCCAAACGGAGCTAATTATCCTATTTCTTTAGGTGTTAGAGTTGATGGAAATAGAGATGGACGAATTATTCAAGTAGTTGATGGGACTCAAAACGCCAATGGTTTTAATGTGGTTATTTTAACTGGTGATAATGGAACTGCTGCAGATCCTTATGTCGATAGCCATTGGTATTTCAATGTTTCAGCAACAAAAGAGGTTATAACAAATATATCGGTAAATTAAGATGAGAGAGTTTTTAAAATTATTCTTTTTATTAGTTTATTCTTGTTTGAATGCTCAAACAGCTTTTCATAATATTGGGAATATTCAACTACATGAAAATGCTCAATTGGGATTTCATACCAATTTAATAAATGATGGAAATTTTGATCAAAACTTAGGGTTTACAGGTTTTTATAAAAAACTTGGGTTTTTAGAAGTTTCTGGAACAAAAAATGTGATTTTTAATGATATTGAGTTTGATGTTGAAGAAAATTTATATTTGAATAATTCTGTTGGAATAAAAAATACTGCCTTGTTTATTTCGGGAAATGTAGTAACTCATAGAGATGTAGTTGATTCAACATTAGAGTTTTTAGATTATTATGTGCATTCTGGTGAAGGTGATTATGCCTTAGTAGATGGTTATGTAACAAGTACAACTAAAGATGAATTTGTTTTTCCCATAGGTGATGCGGATATGTTAAGGCCTATGATTTTACCTAAACAGGAATCTGTTAAAACTTTTAAAGGCGCTTATTTTAGTGAAAACCCTAATACTCCTTCAACATTTGAAACATCTTTTGACACTTCAATTAAACAAAATTTTCTTCAGAATATAAGCGAAATTGAATTTTGGGATTTAAGAGGAGAGGAAGAAACGGAAATAACACTTATTTGGAATAGTAATAGTGATATTGAAACTATTACCGATAATTTAAATAGTTTACGTGTTGTTGGTTGGGATAAAACCAATAATAAATGGGTTGATTTAGGAGGTAAAAATATTAAAGGAGATTTTGATAATGGTTTTGTTCAGTCTTCTAAATTTATACCAGATAATTATGAAATAATAACAATTGGTTCCGATTTTAATTTTGTTTTAGGAGTTGAAACTTTTAATAGTCATAATTATGCGTTTTCTCCTAATGGTGATGGAATTAATGACTTGTTTGTTATTGAAGGAATTGATTTGAGACCTAATAATACCCTTAAAATTATAAATCGTTGGGGAGCTCAAGTTTATTCTAAAAAGAATTACAATAATACTTGGAACGGTATTTCTGAAAATGGGGCAACCATTAAGAAAAGTGAAGGCTTACCAGTTGGAGTATACTTTTATTTTTTAACCTTGCATGATGAAAATGTAACACATACTGGGTATGTTTATATAATGCGATAAAATATTACTTTGTTGATAACTGGGCTACCTTTTTTAAATATTTTTTATAGTTAAAATATAATTCAATAAAATATTTTAAATCGGTATATTTAATATTGTAAAGTTTTTTGTTTTTTACACCAATTTTGTAAATTAAATTCCAATGATCTTTAATGGCTTTTAAAGCTTTAAAATAGGTGCCTTTAGATGCGTCGTATATGTGAGTTGGTTCTGAAATTATACCATTTATCTCAATAATTTTAAAATTTTCACCCTGTAATAATTCCTCAAAGGTGTTATATTTTATATCAATTCTACCATAATTCCAGCCTTCTATTTCTTTTCCTATTGCATCAAAAAGTTTAGTAAGTATTGGAGATATTAAATGGTTTCCGTCAATAAATTGGGTTCCTTTAGAATGGTTTCCAATGATATTAAGTACGATTTCTTCATTGTTTTTTGGAATTATTTGAAGTTTATTTTTATTTATTTCTGAAATAAGTTCTAAATAAAGAATAGCACGGTCATCATTTTTGATCAAATCAAGTATGGAAGATTTACCATTTCCAATCACACTTAGGTATTTTTTTAATGTAATTGATGTTATATTACCAGTTTTTTCGCCTGGAATTCTATGGTAAAATATACCGCATTCATTTTTAAGTTCAATAAATTCCTGGATTATTAAATTTATAGAGTTGTATTTTTTAAGGTATATTTCTAGAGCTTCAGCTGAATCTATTTTTTTTACCAATAAACCTCTAAATCCAATATCTGGTTTTATTATAAGAGGATATTTAATACTTTTTGAAGAAATTTTGTTCACTACCTTGTTCATATCATCACCAGTTTTAATAAAAACTGTTTTGGGCTTATATTTTGTAGGGATTAATTGAATAGTGTTGTATTTGGATTCTAACCCATTACCAGAACCTTCAATTGCTGGGTTGACAGCGGAGAAAAAACCAAAACTTCTCGATTTAATTGCTAAATACAATGCGTATGGTACAACTGGTATATAGAACATATAGGAAGGCCAGTATTCCCATTTTACTTTTTTTAAATTCAACATAAAGCTTAGTTTTTATTAAAGAAAGCATCCAGAATAATTCGAATTCCCAGGAAACCTAAAATAATTGCGCTTAGAGCAGCTATTATTCCTACAGCTAACCAAAGATAGGTCGAGTCTTGTTTTATTGCTTTAAACCCTATTGTAATTAATATTGGGGCTAATATTAATAAAGGCAATGCAGCGAGTTCATATTTTAATCCTTTAATCAGTTTTTTTTTGTCAGTTCCCATTTAAATAAATTTCAATAGTGATTTTTGCCTAATGTTGAAAAGTGCATAACATTGAAACAAGTTAATCAAATGTAATAAATTGTTTCAATTATTTTAAGCTGTGAACTGTTTTTAGAAATTTAAAATTTTTTTGCAAAAAAAAGCGAGAAATTAATTTCTCGCTTTTTAAAAAATTTAAATTTATTACACTATGCTAAAGCTTTATTTTCAGAAATTAATTTTGAAAATTCTGTAATTATTGAGTTTAGTGTATTACTAGGTCTCATTGCTTTATTAGCTAAATTATCATCAAATTGAAAATATCCACCAATATTTACATTTGTTCCCTGAGCAGCATTTAATTCATTAATAATAGTTTCTTCATTAGAAACTAATTCTGAAGCTATTTTTGTGAATTGTTCTTTCAGTTCTACATCTTTATCTTGAGCAGCCAATTCTTGTGCCCAATAAGTTGCTAAATAGAAATGACTTCCTCTGTTGTCAAGTTCGTTTACCTTACGAGATGGAGATTTTCTATTGTCTAAAAATATACCAGTTGCAGCATCTAATGTATCAGCTAATATTTGAGCTTTAGCATTGTTTGTTGTGTTGCTTAAGTGCTCTAAAGAAGCCGCTAAAGCTAAGAATTCTCCAAGCGAATCCCATCTTAAGTGACCTTCTTCTTCGAATTGCTGTACGTGCTTTGGAGCTGATCCACCTGCACCAGTTTCGAACAATCCACCACCATTCATTAGTGGAACAATAGATAACATTTTTGCACTAGTACCAACCTCTAAAATTGGAAATAAATCAGTATTATAATCTCTTAAAACATTACCTGTAGCTGAAATAGTATCTTTTCCTTCTTTCATTCTCTCACAAGATAATTGAGTTGCTTCAACTGGAGACATGATACGAATATCTAATCCTGTTGTATCATGGTTTGGTAAATACAAGTCAAGTTTTTTGATTAATTCTGCATCATGTGCTCTGTCTTTGTTTAACCAGAATACTACAGGAGTATCTGATAATCTAGATCTCTTAACAGCTAGTTTAACCCAATCTTGAATTGGAAGATCTTTCACCTGACACATTCTCCAGATATCACCTTTCTCAACGTCATGTTCAAGTAGAGTAGTTCCATTTTCAGCAATTACTTTGATTTTACCATTAGCTTCTACTTCGAAAGTTTTATCATGAGATCCGTATTCTTCAGCTTTTTGAGCCATAAGGCCAACATTTGGCACAGTTCCCATAGTTGTTGGATCAAATGCTCCATTTTTTTTACAGAAATCAATTGTTGTTTGGAAAACACCCGCATAACTACTATCAGGAATAACAGCTTTTGTATCTTGTTGTTTTCCTTCAGCATTCCACATTTGTCCACCACCTCTAATCATCGCAGGCATAGAAGCGTCAATAATAACATCACTAGGAACGTGTAGGTTAGTAATTCCTTTGTCAGAATTAACCATTGCTAACTCAGGTCTTTTCTTGTATTGCTCTTGGATATCATTTTCAATTTCAGCTTTTTTGTCAGCTGGAAGAGATTCAATCTTTTTATAAAGATCACCTAAACCGTTATTAGGATTAACACCTAATTGATTGAAAGTCTCAGCGTGTTTTTTAAATACGTCTTCAAAGAAAACAGATACAACGTGTCCAAAGATTATAGGATCGGAAACCTTCATCATTGTTGCTTTCATGTGAAGAGAGAAAAGAACCCCTGTGTTCTTAGCATCTTCAATTTGCTCAGCAATGAATTTACGAAGGTTTTTAACCCCCATTTTTGTTGAATCAATAACTTCACCGTCTAATAAGTTTATTTTATCTTTTAAAACTTTAACGTTTCCGTTAGCGTCAGTAAATTCAATTTTAGCATTACCTTTAGTTTCAGCAGTCAGAGTAATTGATTTTTCATTGGATCTAAAATCATTTGCTGTCATGTGAGCAACGTGTGATTTTGAATCTGAACTCCAAGCACCCATTGAGTGAGGATTTTTCTTCGCATAATTTTTAACAGCTCCTGGAGCTCTACGGTCAGAGTTACCTTCTCTTAGTACTGGATTTACAGCACTACCTTTAATTTTATCGTAACGAGATTTGATCTCTTTTTCCTCATCAGTTTTTGGCTCTTCCGGATAATTTGGAAGTTTGTATCCATTGGCTTGTAATTCCTTAATCGTTGCAGTTAACTGAGGAATTGAAGCGCTAATGTTAGGGAGTTTAATAATGTTCGCTTCTGGAGTTTTAGCAAGCTCACCTAATTCTGCTAAGTGATCACCAATTCTTTGGTCTTCAGTTAAGAATTCAGGGAAAGTAGCTAATACTCTTCCTGCTAAAGAAATGTCTTTAAGCTCAATCTCAATACCAGAAGGTTTTGTAAATGCTTCTACAATTGGTAAGAATGAATAGGTAGCCAATGCTGGCGCCTCGTCCGTTTTCGTATAAATAATTTTAGGTAATTTACTCATAATTTTTCATGTTGTGTCAAAACTATAATTACTGTCCATTTTAAGTTTTTATAGCCCTACTTATTAATTTAATTTAAGCTAAGCAAATATACTAAATATTGGTGTAAAAATTGATTGCGAAAATGCTATAAATAGATGTAATATTTCATCATTAAAATAATAAAATTGGCATATTTTATGATGTCAATAATAAAGTGATAAACAAAAGCCATAATATTGAGAAATCAATATTATGGCTTTCTGCTGAAACAGTTTTTTTAAATAGACATTCTTTGAACTTTTTTAATTGTTATCGGCTATTCTAATTAAAGATCACCAACAATTAAATATTTCAGAGACATATGTTAATTTCTTACGAACTAACATCCTATTAAATTATCGTTTCTTTAAAATAAAACTTAAAACTTTGTTGTAGTTTATTCAAACCACTTGCTTTAAACTTTTATTCTAAATTTGCTTTTAAAACCTGTTGCCATTTATTCATGCTAAATACTTGGTCACGTTACTACTGAAAGTTTTGTTTTAAAAGCGATGTTCATGAACTTTTCGAATTTCACTAAAGAGTTTTTTTGATTTTAAAAATTTTCATTTTTAGTTTAACAATAAATGCTCTTCGTTAATTCTTTTGTAAATTAATGACACAAATAAATAATTTCCAAATTTATAAATGTTTAGTTTTGAACAAGATATAAACTTTACTTATTAACAAATGTTAATAACGAAAAAACCGCTTTGAATAACAAAGCGGTTTTTTAATTTTATTTAAGAGTGACCTAGCGTCTTTTCTCTGAGATTCTAGCTTTTTTACCAGTTAATCCTCTAAAGTAGAAAATACGTGCTCTACGAACTCTACCATGTTTGTTAACTTCAATTTTTTGAATTGCAGGTAAGTTTATTGGGAATATACGTTCAACACCTACAGTTCCAGACATTTTTCTAATTGTAAATGTTTCAGAAGTTCCAGTTCCTCTACGTTGAATTACAACACCTCTAAAAAACTGTGTACGTGTTTTTTCACCTTCTCTAATTTCGTAATAAACTGTAATAGTATCTCCAGATTGGAACTGAGGAAACTCATTTTTAGTTACATACTCGTCTTGTACAAATTTTACTAAATTTTCCATTTTTAACTTTTAATGGGTTTTTCAATGACTAACATTCACGATTCTCGTCAGAGGTTAATTTTGAGAATGCAAATTTAGTAAAAAATATTAGTCTTCCAACAAGTCAGGTCTAATTTTTTTTGTTCGCTCGAAAGCTTGTGCATTTCTCCATTCGTCTATTTTAGGAAAGTTGCCTGATAATAATACATCTGGAACCTTAAGTTCTTTGTATTCAGAAGGTCTTGTGTATACCGGAGGAGATAATAAATCATCTTGAAAGGAGTCTGTCAATGCTGATGTTTCATCCCCTAAAACTCCTGGAATTAGTCGTATAATGGAGTCGCATAAAACAGCAGCTCCAAGTTCACCGCCACTCAATACATAATCTCCTATAGAAATCTCTTTTGTAACAAATAAATCACGAACTCTTTGATCTACTCCTTTATAATGTCCGCAAAGAACAATCATATTTTTATTAAGAGATAAAGTGTTGGCAGTTTGTTGGTTTAGGGTAGGAGCATCTGGAGTCATATAAATGACTTCGTCATAATCTCTTTCAGATTTTAATTTTGAAATGCATTTATCAATCGGTTCAATCATTAAAACCATTCCGGCACCTCCACCAAATTGATAATCATCAATTTTTCCATAGTCGTTTAAAGCATATTTTCTTAAATCGTGAAAATGTACTTCGACTAATTTTTTATCAATTGCTCTTTTGATGATTGAAAATTCAAAAGGACTTTTTATTAATTCGGGAGAAACGGTAATAATATCAATTCGCATTGTGCAAAGATAATTCTTTTAAATCGAATGTTGAAAGTGAAAGCTAAATGATAATTTGAAAATATCATCAAATTAGATTCTACATTTTATCATACGATCTACATTGAAAATATCTTTTTTTAAATCAATATTTTTAAATCCTTTTAATCTTAAAAGTTCTTTGGTGTCTTTACCAAGATATTGGTTAATTTCAAAATATAATTTACCTTCAGTATTTAAATGGTGTTTAGCTAAGTCTGCTATTTTATTATAAAACAACAACGGATTGTCATTTTTTACAAATAAAGCTAAATGAGGTTCGTTTGCCAATACATTTTGGTGCATCATTTCCTTTTCTAAATCTCTAACATAAGGTGGGTTGCTAACAATAATATCAAATTCAGTTGGAAGTTTGTCTAAATTTAAAATATCGGTTTCAATAAAATTTACAGACACCTTATTAATTAATGCATTTTCGTTTGCTATTTTCAAGGCGGTTGGAGACACATCTATTGCGAAAACTTCGGCATTTGGAATGTTTTTAGCAAGAGAAATAGCAATACATCCACTTCCGGTTCCTATATCTAATATTTTGATGTTTTTAACTTTGGAAGTGTCTTTTATTATCCAATCAACCAATTCTTCCGTTTCTGGTCTGGGAATTAAAACATTTTCATCAACTTTAAAAGTTGAATTGTAAAAATTAGTTTCTCCAATTATATGTTGAACCGGAATATGGTTTTTTAATTTATCTAATGCATCTTGAAAATAATTGATATCATCGTTATTAAGTTCTAAATTGGTGTTTAATGCTAAGTCAATTCTGGTTAGGTTTAATTTGAATTCTATAAGAATATTAAAAAATGATTGTATTTCAGTTTCAGGATAAATTCCTTTTAATTCAGAAAAAAAAAGTTTTTTAAAAGTTTGAATAAGCATTATTATAAGTCTTTAAGCATCCATAAATTACAAGAATAGTGACCAGTGTCGCCCATTGGAGCGTCTAAATCTTTAAATCCAACTTTACGATATAATTTTCTTGCATCTTCCATATAGGGCAAAGTTTCTAAATAGCATTTTTCAAACCCGAATTCTTTAGCCTTCTTTAAGCAAATATCCATCATTTTACTTCCTAAGCCAATACCTCTTGCTTCAGGTAAAAAATACATCTTTTGAAGTTCGCAAATATTACCATTGTAATTGTCTAACTTCTTTATGCCAGCTCCACCATATATTTTATGTTCTTTTTCCATAACGTAGTAGACACAGTTTTCTTCATTATAAGCCTCAAACAATGTATCTAAAATTTTATCAGCATAAGCAGTTCCAACTTTAGGAACACCATATTCAATCAATACATCTCTAATAGCCTGAGCTATTTTAGGGTTATCTTCAGATTGAATTTCTCTGATTTTAAAATCGTTATGAATCATATTAATATCTTATTTTTGCGATGTGAATATACACGAAAAATATATAAAACGATGCATTGAACTGGCTAAAAATGGTTTAGGTGCAACCTATCCAAATCCTATGGTTGGGAGTGTTATCGTTATAGATGATACTATTATTGGTGAAGGTTGGCATAAAAAAGCTGGAGGGCCACATGCCGAAGTAAATGCTATTAATTCAGTAAAGGATAAATCACGTTTAAGTGAAGCAACTATTTATGTAAGTTTAGAGCCTTGTTCTCATTTTGGTAAAACACCGCCTTGCGCTAATTTAATTGTTGAAAATAACATTAAAAATGTAGTTATTGGAGTAATTGATTCCAATAGTCAGGTAAGTGGGCGAGGAATTACTCATTTAAAAAATAATGGATGTAATGTAACTATTGGGGTTTTAGAGGGTGAATGTAAAGAATTGAATAAACGATTTTTTACTTTTCATAATAAAAAGAGACCTTTTGTTATTTTAAAGTGGGCTGAAACTAAAGATGGATTCATTGATAAGATAAGAGATGAAAATTCTATGATTGAACCAAATTGGATCTCAAATTCATATTCACAACAATTAGTTCATAAATTAAGAGCTCATGAGCAGGCAATATTGGTTGGGACAAATACAGCAATAAATGATAATCCAACTTTAAATGTAAGATCTTGGAGTGGAGAAAACCCTATAAGAATTGTATTAGATAGAGAATTGAAAATTCCAAACAACTATAATTTGTTAAATGGTTTTGTAAAAACAATTGTTTTAACTGAAATTTTGACTGAAGAAAACAACATAAATAATGTGTTTTATGAGAAAATAGATTTCAATAAGAATGTTCCAGAGCAAATTTGTAATATTTTAGTAAAGCATGAAATTCAATCGGTAATTATTGAAGGAGGGTTGCAAACATTACAAAGTTTTATTGATAGTAATTTATGGGATGAAGCTAATGTTTATGTAGGAGATATAATATTCGGTAAAGGTTTAAAAGCGCCAAAAATTACAAAAGCACTATTTGAAACCAAGTTAATTTCAAATGATACTTTAAAAGTTTATAAAAATTATTAATTATTCGGTTTTTTCAAACATTTCGATTTTTGATTCTCCACTTGATTTTTTGAAGGCTCTAAACATTCCAGTCGAATTAAAATCCCAATAAACTTCAGCATTCTTGTCAAGCAATATCATTCCTCCTTCTCCTCCAAGTTTTCCAATTTGATTGAATAGAACTTCATGAAGTGCTTTTTTAGGGTTTAAATTCTTGTATTGAATTAAATTTGAAACTTCATGAGCGGCAACAGTTCTTATGAAATATTCACCTGTTCCTGTACTTGAAATACCACAAGTTAAATTATTTGCATAAGTTCCTGCTCCAATAATTGGAGAATCACCAATTCTACCATATTTTTTATTGGTCATACCACCAGTAGAAGTTCCGGCTGCAATATTTCCATTTTTATCTAATGCTACGGCGCCAACAGTTCCATATTTATGATCATCTATTAATTCATTTTTAATAAGAAAGGCTGTATGGTCTAATTCGGTTTTTTCTTTTCCTTGAAGTTTTTTTAATTGGTTTAATCTTTTTTGAGTGAAAAAGTATGAACTGTCAACCATTTCAATTCCGTATTTTTTAACCATTATTTCAGCCCCTTTTCCTGATAGCATGACATGTTTAGAGCTGTCCATTACTATACGAGCTGCTAAAATCGGATTTTTAATATGGTTAACACCCGCAACTGCACCTGAGTTTAAAGTTTTTCCATCCATAATTGAAGCATCCATTTCTTGATTTTCTTCACTATTATAAACGGCTCCTTTCCCTGCGTTAAACAAAGGAGAATCTTCCATTACATTGATTGCAGCTTGTATAGCATCAAGTGAGTTGCCTTCGTTTTCTAAAATTGCATAACCTGTATTTAAAGCTTCTTGTAATTTTTTTGAATAAGC
>Ga0193963_1001805_pt1 | contig 10391 bp, 7 predicted proteins | sample FB_6_MG_FD_140359 | JGI IMG/M metagenome (GOLD analysis project Ga0193963, IMG submission 140359) | Microbial mat bacterial communities from the Broadkill River, Lewes, Delaware, United States - FB_6_MG | ecosystem: Environmental > Aquatic > Freshwater > River > Microbial mats | place: USA...
AAAACTGAATATAGAAATAAAAAACATGAAGAACAAGCTCGTAATAACAGTTCTGATAAAAAATATTCGAAGAATGGTAGTAATAAATATTCAAAGAATAATGATAAAAGATATTCAAAGAATGATGATAAAAGATATTCGAAGAATGATGATAAGAGATATTCAAAGAATGATGATAAGAGATATTCGAAGAATGATGATAAGAGATATTCGAAGAATGATGATAAGAGATATTCAAAGAATGATGATAAAAGATATTCAAAGAATGATGATAAGAGATATTCGAAGAATGATAATAAGAGTTATGGAAAAAAGACTAGCTTTGGTAATAAAAGAGTTGCTAACAAAAGTGCAGCTAGAAGACCAAACAAATCTAGATAGGATATTTATTTAGTATCTATCGCATTAAAAAAATATGGATATAAATAAAAAAACAGCCTAATGGCTGTTTTTTTTCTCTCTTAATTTTGAATTAAGCAAGTACTACGTTGCTAGCTTGAGGTCCTTTTTGACCGTCAATAACATCAAAATTAACTTTTTGGCCTTCTTCTAATGTTTTGAATCCATCAATGCTGATAGCTGAGAAATGAACGAATACGTCAGTTCCATCTTCACTTGAAATAAATCCAAATCCTTTTTTTGCGTCAAACCATTTTACTGTTCCTGTTTTCATATTTCCTCCAATTGTTACATAAACTAGTTCCATTATACGTTATATCATCAAAAATAGCAACACCTATTTTCATTTTTTTTAATCTTTTTTCAATTTGATTGAAAAAAGTTGAAAATATAAAAAAAACCTTTAATAAATTGCTGAAATAAAAAAAAAATTCAAAAAAAACTTTTATATTGATTTTGAAAATGGTATAATATAGCTTGAATGATTGTGGGTGAGTAAATGAAACATTTAATTAAGACATATTTTGTGTCGATTGTTGCTATTTTAATAATTATATTGATGATTAGTGGGATTTATATTTTCATGAATAAAGATAATTTTGCATTCGCAGGTATTAGAAATGTTATAAATTCATTTAGTAAATATAGTGATTTAGAATTATCTGATATAGATAGAGCACAAAAATATAGTTCTAGAAAAAATATACTTATTGTAGGAAAAGAACATCAAAGAACAGATACGATTATGTTTTTAAGCTATGATGAAAAAGAGAAGAAAGCAAATATAATATCCATACCTAGAGATACATATTATAAAAGAGAAGGATATAAAAGTGCAGCAGCTAATAAAATTAATGCTATATATCAATCGGAAGGTATAGTCGGTCTTATGTCGGCAGTTGAAAAAATACTGGGATTAGACATAGATAACTATGTTGAAATTGATTATAATGCTTTAGTTGCAGTAGTAAATGCAGTAGATGGAGTTGATGTAAATATTCCTATGGATATGAATTATGATGATCCTAGTGATAATCCACCTCTAAGTATTCATTTCAAAAAAGGTTCAGCTCATTTAGATGGACAAGATGCGCTCAGATTTTTACGATTCCGTAAAAATAATGATGGAGTAGGTTATCCAGATGGAGATTTAGGTAGAATTAAAACACAGCAGGCATTTGTTAGTAATTTAATAGATAGATGTATAAGTTTGAAAATTGTAGATGTAATTAATAATTGTTTTAATTATGTGGAAACAGATATTACGCTTATAGATGCTGTAGAATTAGCTTCGGGTTTGATAGGATTTTCATCAGATAATGTTGAAATGATAACTATGGACTGTTATGGAAAATATATAGATGGACTTTCTTTTGTAGTTCCGAATGAAAGAAGCATAAGAAAATATGTTTACGATATGTATGGTATCTATTATGAAGATACAATTATTGTAAATAATGAAGAATGATATAGGAGATAATATGGGTAAGTTTTTTAAGAATTTTATTATTTGGTCTTTGATATTTTGGTTGGTAATTTTAGGAGGATCGTATCTATACATTAGATTATTTGATCCGCTTGATAATTTGACAGATTTATCAAAACAAGGAGAAGATACGGGTGTAGATACAGGAACTAAAGAAGATGATAACTTAACACCTTTTGAGAAAGCTGTAAAAGCTAGTGATAGAATCAATGTTCTTGTTGTAGGTTTAGAACATTCTAGAACAGATACAATAATGTTAGCAAGTTATGATAGAAAAAATGATAGAGCAGATTTGATTTCAATACCTAGAGATACTTACTATCTTAGAGAAGGGTATGAACATAGAACAGATTATAAAAAAATAAATGCAATATATGGAACACAAGGAATAGGTGCACTTATAGATGCGGCATCTGGTCTTACAGGTATGCCTGTTCATAAATATGTGATAGTTGATTATGAAGCGTTAGCGGCTGGAGTTAATGCACTAGGCGGCGTAAGCGTTTATATACCAATGGACATGGATTACGATGATCCATATGATTCACCACCTTTGAATATACATTTTAAAGAAGGTAATAAATTGTTATATGGAAAAGATGCTCTTAGATTTCTTAGATTTAGAAAAAATAATGATGGTACAGGATATCCTAATGGAGATATAGGTAGGATAGGTACACAACAAGAATTTATTAAAGCTATGCTTGGTAAGATGCTTAGTTTGAAACTAATCGATTTTATCAATGAAGTATATCCATATATAAATACAAACTTTAAGGTTGATGAATTGATTTCATTAGCTGGAGAAGCACCTGGCTTTTCTATGGAAAACTTTAAAGCTAATTTACTACCTGGAGATGGTGATTGGATAGAAGGTTCTTCTTTCTTTGTACCAGACAAAGCTGAGATATTAAAATTAGTGTACGAAATGTATGGAGTTATTGAGTAAAATACAAAACACGCATAAAAAGTCATTTTTAATGCGTGTTTTATTATGACTATTTATAGATTAGATAATCGATATAAGTGTTATAAATAGATAGGTATACGAAAAATTTAGTATATGAAAAATTATTTGTATATTTTTAAACAAATGTATAAATATAAATAGCTCTAATATTTATAAAAAATACTTGACATAGTATTTTTAGAGTGTTAAACTTGAATTATAAAATAATAGGTGGTGAATTATTTGAGTAACGGAGCGATTAATGTATATTCAGATATCGGAAAGCTTAGAAAAGTAATGCTTCACAGACCGGGAACTGAATTAGAAAATTTGATGCCAGAGTATTTAGAAAGACTTCTTTTTGATGATATTCCATTTTTGAGAGTAGCACAAGAAGAGCATGATGCTTTTGCGGAAATTTTAAGAAAAAACGGAACAGAGGTTGTATATTTAGTAGATTTAGCTACACAATCATTAATTAATGATGAAGTTAAAAATCAGTTTATCGACGAATATTTAACAGAGGCTAGTATAACTACTGCAAATAAGAAGGCGGTGTTAACAGATTTCTTTAAATCATTTGAAACGAAGGACATGATTTGTAAAATGATGGCAGGCGTTAGAAAAACTGAAATTAAGAACTATAGCAAAACAAATTTAGTAGATTTTCTTGAAGATAATTATCCATTTTTGATTGATCCAATGCCAAATCTTTATTTCACTAGAGATCCATGGGCATCAGTAGGAAGTGGTGTAACTATTCATAGAATGCACACTGTGACAAGAAATAGAGAAACGATATTTGCAAAATACATATTCAATTATCATCCAGATTATAAAGATGTACCAAAATGGTATGATAGAGAAATGAAATATTCTATAGAAGGTGGAGATGTTTGTGTATTAAACGAAAACACTCTTGCAGTTGGTATGAGTCAGAGAACTAGACCAGAAGCTATAGAAGAATTAGCTCATAAATTATTAGGAAAAGATAAAATAAGTAAAATTTTAGCTATAAATATTCCTAATTGTAGAGCCTTTATGCATTTAGATACTGTATTTACTATGGTTGATTATAATAAATTTACTATTCATCCAAATATAACAAGTGAAATGAATTCATATGAACTATCTTTGGACAGTAATAAAAAATTAAAAATAGTAGAGCAAGCTGGTACTATAGATGAAATGTTAAAAAGACAACTTGGACTTAGTGATATTGAACTAATAAAATGTGGAAACGGAAATATTATAGATGCTGCTAGAGAACAGTGGAATGATGGATCTAACACGTTAGCTATAGCTCCAGGAAATGTTGTAGTATATGAGAGAAACTATGTTTCAAACCAATTATTAGAGGAGCGTGGTATTAATATTAATGTAATACCAAGTGCTGAATTATCTAGAGGCCGTGGAGGTCCAAGATGTATGAGTATGCCTTTGATAAGGGATGATTTGAAATAATAGGTGTAGTTAGTGATTGTAATTAATCATTATGGGTATGTTTAATAGGGGTTTTCCCCTTAAAATAATTTTAAATAATAGGAGAGTATACAAATGGCAGTAAACTTAAAAGGAAGAAGTTTCCTTACATTAATGGATTTCACACCAGAAGAAATTAGATACATGTTAGATTTAGCTCATGATTTAAAAGCTAAAAAAAGAGCAGGTATTAAAGGTAACTTATTAGAAGGAAAAAACATAGTATTATTATTTGAAAAATCTTCTACAAGAACTAGATGTGCTTTCGAATGTGGAGCAATGGAGGAAGGTGCTAACGTAACTTTCTTAGATTCTAAGAGTTCTCAATTTGGTAAAAAAGAATCAATAGAAGATTCAGCTAAAGTATTTGGCAGATTCTTTGACGGTATAGAATATAGAGGATTTGATCAAGAATTAGTTGAAGATTTAGCTAAATATTCAGGAGTTCCAGTATTTAACGGATTAACTGATATTGATCACCCAACACAAATATTAGCAGATATGTTAACTATAGAAGAGCATGTAGCTAAACCATTAAATAAATGTAAAGTAGTTTTCTGTGGAGATATCAGAAACAACATGTCATATGCTTGGATGTACGGATGTGCTAAAATGGGTATGCATTTTGTAGCTTATGGTCCAGAAGAATTAGTTCCAGATGCAGAAGTTGTTGCTAGAGCTAGAAAAGTCGCAGAAGAAACTGGGGCAGTTATTGAAATAGCTCATACTCCAGAATGCTTAAAAGGTGCTGATGTATTATACACAGACGTTTGGGCTTCAATGGGAGAAGAAGATCAGATTCCTGCAAGAGTTAAAATGTTAACTCCTTACAAAGTAACTATGGATATGATTAAAGCTACAGATAATTCAGATGTTATATTTGAACATTGTTTACCAGCATTCCATAACTTCGATACAAAAATGGCAGCTGAGCAAAAAGCTTTAGGATATGATATCAGAGAAGTTACTGATGAAGTATTTAGAAGTAAACATGCAGTAGTATTTGATGAAGCAGAAAATAGAATGCACACAATCAAAGCTGTAATGGTAGCAACAGTTTAATAAATTTATAAAAAAGATAGTCAAGGGAGTAGTTTCAGACTATTCCCTTTTTTAATTCAATTTTTATATAGCAGGTTTTAATAATTATTTATATTTGGAGGTAAGTATGGCAAAGGTAGTAGTAGCTTTAGGTGGAAACGCTTTACAACAAAAAGGTAAACCATCTACAGCAGATGCACAATTAGAGATAGTAAAAGAAACTAGTTTAAAAGTAGCAGAAATATCAAAAGCAGGTCATGAAATAGCAGTAGTACATGGTAATGGTCCACAAGTTGGTAGAATTCTTTTAGCATCAGAGCATGCTAAAGATATAACACCAGCTATGCCTTTTGATGTATGTGGTGCTATGAGCCAAGGATATATCGGATATCATATACAACAAGCTCTTAGAGAAGTTTTAGCTAAAGATGGAAGAAATGTTCCAGTTGTATCTTTGGTTACTCAAGTAGTTGTAGATAAAAATGATGAAGCATTCCAAAATCCGAGAAAACCTATAGGTCCATTTTACACAGAAGAAGAAGCAAAATCTTTAGTAGATGAAAGAGGATATACTGTAAAAGAAGATTCTGGAAGAGGTTGGAGAAGAGTTGTTCCATCACCAGTTCCTATGAAAATAGTAGAATTAGATTCAGTTAAAAAACTATTTGATACAACTATAGTTGTGACATGTGGTGGCGGGGGTATTCCAGTTGTTGAAAATGCAGATGGTACTCTTAAAGGTGTGGCAGCTGTTATAGATAAAGATTTAGCTGCAGAAAAATTAGCAGAAGATATCGAAGCTGATACATTATTGATATTAACAGAGGTTGAAAAAGTTGCAATAAACTTTAATACTCCACAGCAAGAAGATTTGGCTGATCTTACAGTAGCTAAGGCTAAAGAGTATATGGAAGCTGGACATTTTGCTCCTGGAAGTATGCTTCCAAAAGTTAAGGCTTGTGTAAAATTTGTTGAATCAAAACCAGGTAGAAAAGCTATCATCACTTCTTTATACAAAGCAGTTGAAGCTTTAGAAGGAAACAACGGAACAGTAATTAAATAATTTATACACATAAATTAAAGCTTAATAGTATAATAGGACGATTTTGTCATCAAATTGACGAAATCGTCCTATTGCATTCTTTTGCTTGAAATATGGTATTTATGGGAGTATAATTATTTTAGCATTGGAGGATTTTATGAACGAAAACAAATCAAATAATTTTATGAAAAGTGTTGCGACATTTATTGTTGATAAACGAAAAGCGATATACTTGGTATTTATCGCAGCGTTTATTTTTTGTCTTTTATCAATAAATAAAGTAAAAGTAAATAATGATATAACATCATATTTACCAGCAGACACTGAAACAAGAAGAGGTCTTACTGTAATGGAAGACGAATTCGTTACTTACGCTACTGCGCAGGTAATGGTAAATAATATAACATATGAACGTGCAAAAGAAATAGGTGATAAAATTGAAGAGTTAGATGGAGTAGGTATGTTTCAATTTGATGATACTGACACCCATTATAAGGACAATAGTGCTTTATATACTGTTCAATTTGAGGGCGCAATAAAAGATGAAGTATCAGAAAATGCTATGAAGGAAATTAAGAGCATTTTAGAGGGTTATGATACCTATATTTTATCTGAAGTAGGAAATGATGTAGTAGCCATGTTAGCGCATGAAATGAGTATAATACTAGCTATAGCTGCTGTAGTTATTTTCCTTGTATTGACTTTCACATCGAAAACATACTTTGAGGTATTTGTCTTTGTAATTGTTTTCGCGGTATCAGCTGTATTAAATATGGGAACTAACTACTGGTTTGGAGAGATTTCTTTTATAACCAATTCTATATCTGTAGTTTTGCAATTAGCACTGGCAATAGACTATGCCATAATTTTCTGTCATAGATATATGGAAGAAAAAACTAGATTGCCTGCTAGAGAAGCAGATATTGAAGCTTTATCTAAAGCTATCATAGAAATCTCATCTAGTTCACTTACTACAATTTCAGGTCTAGTAGCCCTTATGCTTATGCAGCTTCGAATAGGATTCGATATGGGTATAGTTCTATCAAAAGGTATTTTATGTTCATTGCTGACTGTATTTTTGCTCATGCCTGGACTTATTATGTTGTTTAATAGACAGATAGAAAAAACAAGACATAGAAATTTTGTACCAGATATTACTTCATGGGGACGTTTGATGGTTAAACTTAGATATATATTACCATCAATTTTCTTAGTTGTAATAATATTTGCTTTTGTATTTTCTAGTAAATGTGAGTATATATTCTCAATAAACTCTATTAATGCTCAGAATAAATCTGAACAGACTATAGCTAGAGAACATATATATGATAAATTTGGTGGGAGTAACCTTATAGCTGTGCTTGTTCCAGTAGGTGATTATGAAAGTGAAAAGGCTGTACTTAAAGAAGTTGAAAATATTGAATTAATTAATTCAGCTCTAGGTTTAGCAAATGTAGAAGTAGAAAATGATAGAATTCTTACAGATAAAATTTCACCAAGGCAATTTTCGGAATTAGCGGAAGTGGATATTGAACTGGCAAGAGTTTTGTTTCAAGCATACGGTTTAGATAAAAAAGAATATGGTGCTATATTTCAAAACACGGATGATTATCAAGTTCCGCTTTTAGAAGTATTCTTGTTTTTATGTGATCAAAAAGATTCTGGAGTTGTTTCTTTGAGTCCAGAACAAGATGAGAAATTGGAAGATCTTAGAACTGAGTTAGATAGTGCTCTGAAACAATTAAAGGGTGATAATTATTCTAGATTGGTTTTCACATCTAATAGTGAGGAAGAAAGCCCTGAAACTTTTGCTTTGTTAGATCAAATAAGAAATATAACAAGAAAATATTATGGAGAAGATGCAATTTTGGTTGGTGCTTCAACATCAGCATTTGACCTGAGTTCATCATTTAGTGGTGATAATTTGAAGATTAGTATTCTTACTATTTTGTTTGTAACTGTGATATTGTTATTTACATTTAAGTCTTCTGGATTACCTATACTTTTGGTTTTAACTATTCAAGGAAGTATTTGGATTAACTTTTCATTTCCATTTATACAACATTCAAATATGTACTTCTTGAGTTATTTGATTGTAAGTGCTATTCAGATGGGGGCAACTATAGATTATGCTATTGTTATAACTAATAGATATCTTGCTCTTAAACAAGTTATGGATAAAAAGGAAGCTACTATACAAACTTTGAATCAAAGTTTTCCAACGGTATTTACATCAGGAAGTATAATGACAGTAGCGGGTTTCCTAATATCATTTATTTCAACAGAACCTACTATATCTTCTATAGGACTTACTTTGGGTAGAGGAACTTTTATATCTATCATATTGGTAATGACTGTTTTACCTCAAATTTTGTATTTGTTTGATACGATAATTGAAAAAACTGCTATCACTGTTAATAGGGATAGAATAAAAAGATATGAATCTACTACTTTAAATGTTTATGGACATATAAGAGGTTATGTAAATGGTTTTGTAGATGCAGATATGAAGGGTGTTGTTCATGGAAATATGTCTGCACTTATGGATAGTAGAGGCAAAGAAAAAATAAAACAGGCTAAGGGTTCAGCTCTTAAGGCATCTAAGATGGATAATATAGTTGATTCTGCAGATATGTATAATTATGATTCTGATAAAAATAAAAATGAAACTAAGTCTACTTCTACAACAGAAGATAAATATAATTCGATTTTCGATTTCAAGTATGTTTATGAAGATGAAGGTGTAGATGGACATGTAGAGCATAAAAATAAATCGAATACAGATAAGGATGGTGAATCAAATGAATAATAGAGGTAAAAAAATTATTGCCATAAGTATCGTTATATGTATGACATTGTTAAACACTATAAACATGACTTATGCTGATGAGATAAATATAGATGAAATAGATGAAATAAAGGATAAGTTGAAAAATAATGGTGATAAAATAGAGGATTTCACTGATAAAATGAATGATGAGTCTGAAGATGTGAATTGTGGAAAAGACACCAAAGAATACATTGATCAGTTGAATCATTATAGAAAAACAAAAGAGGCAGTCGTTCTAAAAATAAATAATGCTGAAGAATTTATGGAATTTGCTAAGAATTGTGAATTTGATGCTTATTCTATAAATTTAACAGTTGAACTTATGAGTAACATAAACTTAGAAAACTTAGAATTTGCAAATATACCTATATTTTTAGGAACTTTTAATGGTAATAATCATACTATTACAAAATTAAAGGTGGATGATTCTTTATCTAATTGTGGATTGTTTAGAGTTGTTGGAGAAGGAGCAATCGTTAGGGATTTGAATGTTTCAGGTGATATAAAAACTGCTGAGAAAACGAGAAATGTTGGTATGATTGTTGGTGTGAATTCTGGTCTTATTAAAAATTGTAAGGCTATAGGAAATATGGAGGCTCATTATAATACTGGTGGTATTGTAGGTCAAAATAAAGAAACTGGATTGATTAAGAATTGTACAAATAATGTTAAAATATTTTCTGAAAAATACACAGGTGGTATAGCTGGAGTGAATTTCGGTACTGTTAGTAAATGTAAAAATTATGGTGCTGTAAATATCATAGAAAATGAAAATAGTGAAAACACAGGTGGAATAGTAGGAAAGAACGTTGGAAGTATAGATAACTGTGAAAATAAATCTAATGTAGGATATAATCATACAGGCTACAATGTTGGTGGTATTTCTGGATTAAATGATGGTGTTATAATTAGTTGTGAGAACTACGGAATTATTCAAGGAAGAAAAGATATAGGTGGTATAGCAGGACAGTTTGAACCATCTGTAGATTTACAGCATGGAAATAATCCCATAACTAATTTAAATGATGCTTTAGATGGTATGAGTAGAAATGCAAATGCATTAAATAATGAACTGAAATATAGTTCAGATACTTCTTTAGATGAAATTCAAATGATTAATGATTCTGTAGATGCTATACAAGAGGTAGTTCATGGTGCAGTG
>Ga0193963_1001807_pt1 | contig 10389 bp, 10 predicted proteins | sample FB_6_MG_FD_140359 | JGI IMG/M metagenome (GOLD analysis project Ga0193963, IMG submission 140359) | Microbial mat bacterial communities from the Broadkill River, Lewes, Delaware, United States - FB_6_MG | ecosystem: Environmental > Aquatic > Freshwater > River > Microbial mats | place: USA...
AATACAGTAAAGAAAATGAAATAGAAATTTATATATCGATTTTATAACTTTATAGAAAGTCTACTTTAATAGGCTTTCTATAAATAAAATAATTTTGAAATTTCAAGCTTCTAAAAAATGTGCTTTATTACGCTAACTAACTACAAATAGGTCTTTAGATATATACAGATAGTTAAATGGTATACTTTTTTTGCGATGTTAAATATAGAAAAAAACTTTTATAACAATAAAATAATATATAGTAATATATAAGTATATAAATCATATAATGTATGAATTAATAATTTATTTATAATTATAAAAGGATAATAAATGTTTAATGAAAAATTCTTAAGTTCATTAACTATTTTATATGTTGAAGATGAAGATTTAGCTAGAGAAAAATTAGGAAAAACATTAAAAAGATTCTTTAAAAATGTTTTACTTGCCTCAAATGGCGAAGAGGGATATATAACTTTTAAAAAAGAACAGCTAAATGGTAATATTGATTTAATATTAAGTGATATAAATATGCCTAAAATGAATGGTATAGAAATGCTTGAAAAGATAAGAGAAGAGGGGCACTCTGTTCCAATTATCTATACTACTGCACGAACAGAATCAGAATATCTTTTAAAAGCTATAGAATTGAATGTAAAACATTATGTTTTAAAACCAATAAATATTGAAAATATAATATCTAATATTCAAGATGTCTGTGAAAAAAAATATTATAGTGATTTAATAAAACAAAAAAATGCGGAGTTAGAGCAGTACTCATCTATTCTGGATAATGTTGCAGTTGTTTTTAAAATGAACAATAATAAAGAGATAGTTTTTATGAACTCTTTACTTCTTGAATCTTTTAATTTAAGCTTCGATGATGTTTTAAACAAACCCATACAGAATCTTTTACATAAAGAACTTGATAATAGCTTTATAGAAGATATTTGGGAACAAGTAAAAAAGGGTAAAAGCTGGCATGGTAATATAAAGTTTGTTGATTCAAAAGATAAAGAGTTTTATATTAATTCTACAATTTTTCAGATAATCTCAGATAATGGATTTGAATACGTAAATATAGGGTTTTTATCAACTCAAGAGGTTCAAGAAAAAAGAGAATTTCATAAAAAAGTTATAGAACAAATAAAAAATACTAAATTAGAATCTTCTCAAGTTAAACAAGAAGTAAATAGTCAAAAACAATATATTGAAAAAATGACAAATGCACTTCAAGAATTACAATTACAATTAAAAAATGAAAAAGAAAAAAGATTGAGTAAAGTAAATCAGCTAAATTTTTTTGAAAAAGAACTATCTAATACAAATGAGAGAATAGAAAGTATTTTAGGTGTAAAAAATAAAGAAATTGAAAACTTTAAAGTAAATATTGGAAATTTACGTAAGGAGATTTCTTCATTAAATGTTACTACTAAAGAGTTACAAGAACAGTTAGTCTCAGCACATGATGAAATAGACAAACTAGAAAATATAGTAAAACTTAAAAAAGAAAAAATAATTACAATAGGTGACCTTTTAGAGCATAGAGAATCTCAATTAAAACAGATAAATCCTGATTTAATCAATTAAGTTATCTTTAGGTAAGGCAATTACAAACTTAGCTCCTGTTGAAGAATTTTCAACCTTTAGGTCGCCTTTAAAGCTAGTTTTTACAACTAATTTAACCATATATAATCCTGTCCCTGTTCCATATTCTTTTGTTGTAAAGTATGGGTCAAATATTTTTTCAATATTTTCCTCTTTTATCCCCCCTGCATTATCTTCTATTACAAGAATTGCGTATTTATCTGTTGACGCAGAATTGATTTTAATGCTTCTATCTTTTTTATCTCTGTCTATAAATACATCTTTTGCATTTGTCACTAGGTTTAAAATTACTTGTTCTAATTCAGTTCTAACTCCAAATACTGTCTCATCTTTTATATCAAGTTCTAAATTTATATTATTGTTTTCAATCTGTTTATTTAAAAGACTAAAAGTATTGTCAATAGCATCTTTTAATTTAAATACTCTTTTTTCTTTCGAAGGATTAAAAAAATCTCTAAATCCATCAATTGTTTTTGTTAGAAATTCAATTTGTTCTCTTGTACTTTTTGTAAATTCAGCAACAAATTCATCATCAATCTCTCCATACTTATGTCCAGTATCAACTTCTTCACAATATAATGATAGTATATTTAAAGGTTGCTTAAGTTGGTGAGAGATAACACCTATCATTTCTCCCATAGTTGCCATTTTTGTTTGATGAATTAATATACTATCTTTTTGAGCTATTACTTCTTCATTTTCTTTTTTACTTTCATATAAATCTATATAAACTTTTAATTTTGAACTTAGAAGTACATCATCTATTGGTTTGGTAATATATTCAATAATTCCAAGATTATATGCTTTTTGTTCATACTCTTCTTTATCATAAATACCAGTAATGAATATAATTGGAATATCTTTTAACTTTTTTATTCCTTTTATATATTCAGCAAATTGAAAACCATCAATATCAGGCATTTGAATATCACTTAAAATTAAATCAATTTGCTTTTCCATTAAAATAGCAATAGCATTTTTTGCATTTAATGCTGTATGAATATTTAAATCAAAACTATTTTCAATTATTAGTTTTAATGAATGGATATTCATTTCAACATCATCTAGTAGTAAAATACTAAACTTTTTCATTATTATCCTTTATTGATTTTAGGTATAGTGTTATTTTATCAATATCTATAGGCTTTTCTAATTGTTGTATTGATTTATTAATAATTTCTTCATCTATATCTTGATCTTTGCTAGTAATTAAAATCAGTTTATCAGAAATAAAATTAATAAGTTTTTTTAAATCAACTTGATTGATTTTATCAATATCTATTATAATAAGAAAATATTTTTCTTCTTTTTTAATCTCTTTTATTAGTTCAATTAGGGAATCAATCTGTTTTACATCATAAATGTTTTTAATTTTGATTACAAAATCTATAAATGATAAAGGGTCATTATTTAAGAGTAGTATTTTTTCTTTTTTTATAAATTCTTCTTTAATATTATTCTTAACTTTCGAATTTATAGTATCAATTTTTATTGTTTCAGTATTTTTCTTTTCAATAATTATATCAGAGATTTTTTCTTCATTTTTAGGAAGAGTAAGTTTAAATATTGTTCCAACTCCGACTTTACTTTTTACCTCAATTGAACCTTCCAATAAAGTAGATAATTCTTTACATATAGCTAAACCTAATCCTGTTCCACCATATTTTCTTGTTGTACTAGAGTCTGCTTGTTTAAATCTATCAAAAATATTTAATAACTTTTCTTCTTCAATCCCTATCCCATCATCTTTAACTAAAATAATAAAGTTTTTATCGGAATCTTTTACAATAAGTTCAATTGCACCTTCTTGAACAAACTTTAAAGAGTTACTTAAAAGATTTTTTATTATTTGTTTAATTCTTTGCTCATCAGAATACACTTTTTGTATATTTTCATTATATTTAAATATAAATTGTAGGTTTTTATTTTTTATTTGAGGTTCAAACATATCTTTTATATTTAGAATAGTTTCATATAAGTTAAAAGTAGTGTAATCTAAATTAATCTCTCCAGCTTCAAGTTTTGATATATCTAATACATCATTAATAAGAAAGAGTAAATCATTACCACAAGTATTAATAATATTAAGATTTTTTACTTGTTCTTTATCTAATGTTTCATCTTTATTCTTCATCATTATAGAAGAAATTACATTAATGGAATTTAGAGGAGTTTTTAACTCATGACTCATATTTGCTAAAAAATCATCTTTTGATTTATTTGCTTGAATTAGTTCTTTTTTCTGCTTATCTTGAATAAGTGTCAATTGTTTTAAGTTTGTGTAAGATTCATTTAATTGTTTATACATATTATCTAAAGAGTTAGATAGTAGACCTATTTCATCTTTTTTATCTAAATAGGGTACTTGTATACTTTTTTTATTACCAATATCTTGTGCAACTTTAGTAAGTTCTGTCAACATTAAAGTAAGTCTACTACCAATAAAATAAGATAATATAGTTGATAAAATAATTTCAACTAAGACGATGAAAATTGTATTTTGTCTATTTTTTTTAATAAACTTTGTATTATCACTATTATCAAATACTATAAGTAAAGAGCCTAAAAAGGTGTCGTCTTCAAAGATCTTTTTATAACGTATTTCAAAAGTTTCATTTTCAAGTAAAATTTTTCTATTTTTTTTATTTTGTAATACAGTTTCAATTTTCTCAATTTTAAAATTATATTTTTTTGATAAAATTTTATCAGTTGAGTCTAAAACAATAATTGAATTAATGTATTTTAAATCTTTAGTACTTTTTAATAAATCATCTAATGTCGCAATATCATATATACTAATAGGTGTTTTCAATAGTTGCTCAAGAAAAGTTATATTTGATTCAATTTTATCTTCTGTTAAAGATTTTGAAGAATCACTAATTGCTACAAAGTTTACACTAACGATTAGTAGTATAAAAAATGCTTCTAGTAAAACAAAAGATAAAATAAATCTATATTTAAATGACATACTAGAACTTTTTTAGTTTTTAACCCCAAGTTGCTGTATAACATCAAACTCTTTTGAATCAGTGACTTTAAAAGCTTTAATACTAAGAACTTTTTTTATCTCATTTGGCATATTGATAAAGGCACTTTGGATTTTTTTTACAATATCTTTGTTTACTCTTGGGTGTGCTGCAATAGGATGACTTGGATATGGAGATGTTTTATAAACAATATGTAATTTATCTTTATCATTTTTGTTAAGGAAGTTATTGTATGTTCTAATAATCCCTCCACCTAAGTATCCAATATCTCTTGAAATACCTTTATATACAGAATCATGAGAATTTACGTATAATACTCTAGCTTCTTTATCAATATCAAAATTAAATTTTGATTTAAATTCTAGTTTTGGTAATAAAGTAGCGGCAAAAGCATTTGGGGCAGGAAATAAAAATGTTTTTCCTTTAAGATTTTTAGGATCAAAATTAACTTCAGTATTTTTTGATAAAACAATACCAACAATATTTTTATTTGCTCTAGTAAAAGCCTCATAGCCTTGTTTAGTATTAGCAACTATAAAATGGTACGGATTCATATAAGATATGTCGTAGTTTCCTGCGTATAGTTCTTTTTCAAATTTAGGAATAGATTTTTCAGTTTTAAAAATAACTTTTATTCCTGTTTCCTTTAATAAATAATCAGTAACCTTTATCCATTTTTTTGATAGTTTTAAAGGACTTTGTTGTGGTACAATACCAATTGTAATTTCTGCTGACAATAGATACACACTTGCTAGTAATAATATAAATAGCTTCTTCATCATGACTCCTTTTAATTTAAATAATTTATTTATAATTCATTGTATTATCAAAAATCATAAATTTAACTTAATTATAAATTTATATTAAAATACTAAAATGTATTATATTCATAAATTGTGGAGTTATTATGCAGTTTGATAAAGATTTAAATTCAATACATGCAGAACTATTTTTAGAAGTTAGAGAATTAATTAAAAATTGTATAGGAAATGATGTAAAAGAAAAGTATTCTGAAAACATCACTTCTTATTTCTCAAGTGAGGGTGGATTTTGTTATCTCAAAACCTATGAAACTCATTTACATATTGGTTGGTTTAGAGGTATAAATATAAATGATAAATATGGCTTTCTTTTTGGAAATGGAAAAACAATACGAGGACAAAAAGTAAAGGTTTTAGATAAGAAAACAAAAGAGTCTATTGAATATTATATTAAGGAGATTCTCATTTTTCTAATTGAGCATAATGAACTTCAAAAATTAAAAAAGAGAAAATAAACGTAGCTTTTAATATTGATTGTAAACTCAAAATATATTTAAGAGTTTACAATCTAATATTTGTTATATACTTATTGTAGTTTTACGCCATACTTTTGAAGCATCGCGGCCCAAACAACTTTGTTTCCATCTTTATCATAAACAGACGGAGTTCCTCTTATTCCTAGTTTTTTAGCAACTTCAAGTTGTGAATTTAAATGCTTTTCTAACTTCTCTTTCTCACCTTTTGAATACTTTTTATTTTTAAATGCAGGTGTATCTTTAGTAGTATTAATCATAGCATTTACTTTATCTTTATAACTCTTTTGACTCATAACATAAAGTGAAATATCTTTAGCATTTTTGTGGAAATCTAAAGGATAGTAGAATACTCTAATTTTAACTTTGTCTTCAATTTTTGGAAAATGTTCTTCAAATTTTTTACAGTAAGGACACTCAGGATCTGTAAATAAAACATATTCATCTTTACCTGTTCCAAATGTAAATGCTTCTTTACCTATTGTTGGTTTTAAATCGGCTGGTACTTCTAATGGTTGTCCATTTTTTGTACTAATTACATCTCCTGTAATTAAGTATTTTTTATCTTTTGTAAGAAAAATTTTGTCACTTTTCCCTTGTACTGTTACATTTAAAAGATAAACACTATCTACATCATAACCTTGTTTTACTTCAACTTGTGCTCTTTTAAAAAGTTCAAGGTTTTGGATTTCTTTTATTTCATTTTGTGAAATACTTTGAGATGCATTTACACTTGAAAACATTGCTACTGAAAGCAATATGTTTCTTATAGTTTTTAACATATTTTTCCCTAATAATAAATTTGTTTGTTATAATACTCTTTTAATGTTTAGAAATCGTGAAGTTTTTTAATTCTAAGTTTTATTTATCACAAACTGTATTATCGCAAAGGTCATCTTCTGTAATTTTCCCAAATGTATCCACATAGTCAATACCCCATTTATACATTTCCTCTAATACAGGTTTTAACTTTTTCCCAGATTCTGTTAAAGAATAAACAACTTTAGGAGGTACTTCTGCATATACTTCTCTATGGATAATCTTCTTTTCTTCTAATTCTTTTAATTTTACTGTTAATGTTTTTTGAGTTATCTCTGATATTGATTCATGTAAATCTTTAAACCTTTTATCAGAATCTAATAAGTGCCAAATAATGGCTAACTTCCATCTATCATTAAATATATCTAGTGTAACTGAAACAGAACATCTATATTCTTTGTCATTTATATAATACATATTTTCCCTTTTATAATTTTGATTATATCATAAAGAAGATTTATTTCTATTACTTACCTAAAGTATCGTAAGAGAATTTTAAGTTTGTTAGGTATATAATTTTCAAGATGAAAAGGATTTTACCTGAAAGTAGAGTATAGAAAATGAAAAATGTTTTAATAATTAATGGTCATCAAAAATATGAAGGTATTGCTGAAGGAAAATTAACAGAAGAGTATATATCAAAAGCAAATAGATATTTTATTGATAATGGTTTTATTGTGAAAAATACCCATATTGATAAAGGTTATGATGTTGAAGATGAAGTTGGTAAGTTCGATTGGGCAGATTATATTTTATTTCAATATCCTGTTTATTGGATGGGCTTACCATGGATTACAAAAAAATATATGGATGAGATTGCTTCTGCTGGAGCAGGAACAGTAACATATATAAATGATGGTAGAAGTAGGGAAGATAGCTCAAAAAAATATGGAAGTGGTGGATTGATGACTGACAAGAAATATATGTTAAGTTTAACATATAATTGTCCTGAGTCAGAGTTTAATAATAAAAATGGTTTTTTTGAAGGTTTATCTTTAGACGAAGTTAATTATTCAGTTCATAAAATATTTCAATTTTGTGGAGCAAGAAAAACTGATACATATTCAGTTCATGATATATTTAAAGGTGATTTAGATTTAAACTTTGAACTTGATAAATTTACAAAAACATTAGAAAAAAATTTTAAAGGATAAAACATGGATAAAACATTTAGTGATGCGATGGATTATAGACACGCTTGTAAAGTATTTGATGATACAAAAAAAATCTCAAAAGAAGATTTGGAATTTATTTTAGAAGCAGGAAGAAAGTCTCCTTCTTCGTTCGGTATGGAACCTTGGAAGTTTTTAGTAATTAGAAATGATGAATTTAGAGCTAAAATCAGACCTTTTTGTTGGGATCAACCACAAATTACAACTTCAAGTGATTTAGTAATTATTTTAGCTGCTATTGAAGATGTAAAAGTTGAAAGTGGTGTTCCTATGAAAAAGTTTTCTAGACGTGAAATGCCTCAAGAGAAAAAAGACTTTTATGTTGGGTTATATGCGAACCATTTAAAAGATACTTTAGATACTGATGAGCATACATATTCTTGGACTGCAAGACAGTGTTATATTGCTGCTGGTAATATGATGACAGCTGCTGCTATTAAGGGTGTTGATTCTTGTCCTATTGAAGGGTTTGAAAAAGAGAACTTAGAAAAAGTATTAGAACTTGATACAACAAAATATCAAGTAGCAATGGTATTACCTTTTGGATATAGATTAAATGAACAGTCATCTCAATTAAGAGAAAAATTAGAGGATGTAGTAGAATATATTGATTAATAACTTGGAATTGAGAGTGTAACTCTTGATTCTATAGTATTTATTTTTTAGTAATAAAAATTATTTATATCTAGCTTTGTTATACAGCACTTATAACATAGGTGTTATATAAATTATAAAATATAGTTTAATTGATTTGGATAAAGTTTTTTTATAAGATTTTTTTATATAATACATGAAAAGGAATTTCATGATTAGTGATAAAAACTTTATTGAATGGAAAGATGAATATATTGTTGGAAACAAAAATATTGATTTAGAACATATTGAACTATTTAAAATTGCTAGAAAAGCAAATGATATTTATGAAAAAGAGAATTTTGAGCAAAAAGAGTTTTTAGGTCAAGTTGTTACTGAATTGTATTCATATGTAGACAATCATTTTAAAAATGAAGAACAACATATGTTAAGTATAAAATACCCTTTATTAGAAGAGCATCAAGAGCTTCATCAAAAGTTATTAGAAATGTTAAATTTTATCTCTCTAAATTTACCTATTTTAACTATTTCAAAAACAGAAGGTGAACTTTATAATTTTGTTCAAAATATATTTGTTAAACATATTATTGAGGAAGATACAAAACTTGTTGACTTTATAAAAAAGAGTTGTAAATAAGGATAAAATCCTCTATAAACCTTCACTATCTACACTTTATTACTCTTATGCTATAATTCGCCTTATTAAAAAACAAGGCTCTAAAAATAATGGAAATGTCAGAAGTAAAGACACAAAAATTTATATTAAAATTCTTCCCTGAAATTATGATAAAAGGTTCATCTGCAAAAAGACAGATGGTTGGTCAACTTTATGGAAATGTTCAAAAGCTTGTATCAAGAATTTCAGAAGATATCACAACTAAAAAATTCTTTGATAAAATAGAAGTAGTTTGCCCAATTGATATGGTAATTGAAACAAGACAAAGATTGCTAGAAACACCAGGTATAGAATTGGTACTTGAAGCACTTCAGTTTGATAAAATTACAACTTTAGATGAAATTAAAGTAATTGTAAATGAACAAATGAAAGATGAAATTCAAGGTAAAACTTTTGTAGTACGTGCAAAGCGTTCAGGAACACATGATTTTAAATCAATAAATGTAGAACAAACAGTTGGGGGCTATATGTTAGCTCATAATAATTCTAAAGGAGTAGATTTACATAACCCTGAAGTTACAATTAAGATAGAATTATTAAATAATCAATTAAATATTATTACTCAAAGATATAAAGGTTTAGGTGGGTTTCCTTTAGGGACACAAGGAGATATTCTTTCTCTTATGTCTGGTGGATTTGATTCTACAGTTGCAAGTTATCTTACGATGAAAAGAGGTATAAAAACACACTTTGTTTTCTTTAATCTTGGTGGAGTAGCACATGAAATTGGAGTAAAACAAGTAGCCTTATATTTATGGAGTAAATTTGGTTCATCTCATAAAGTATCTTTCATATCTGTTCCTTTTGATGATGTAGTAACTGAAATATTTAAATCAACGCATGAATCATATATGGGGGTTACACTAAAAAGACTTATGTTAATGGCATCTGAAAAAATAGCAAATGAAATGGGTATTGATGCTCTTCTTACAGGCGAGAGTGTAGCGCAAGTATCAAGTCAGACATTGCGTAACCTTGCTCTTATTGACCAATCTACAAATAAGTTAGTTATTAGACCACTATCAACAATGAATAAACCTGATATTATGGATATAGCTAATCAAATTGGTACAAAACATTTTGCAGAAGCTATGCCTGAATATTGTGGTGTAATATCAAAGAACCCTGTAACTCATGGTTCTTATGACAGAATGGAAAAAGAAGCAAAAAAGTTTGATTATTCAGTTTTAGATACTGCTGTTGAAAACTCAGTAAAGATTTCTGTAGATGAAATTGTAAATGATGTAAAAGATATAGGTC
>Ga0193963_1001811_pt1 | contig 10381 bp, 7 predicted proteins | sample FB_6_MG_FD_140359 | JGI IMG/M metagenome (GOLD analysis project Ga0193963, IMG submission 140359) | Microbial mat bacterial communities from the Broadkill River, Lewes, Delaware, United States - FB_6_MG | ecosystem: Environmental > Aquatic > Freshwater > River > Microbial mats | place: USA...
ATGGTGAAGAGCAGGTCACCCTCTTTCACAAAAGAACCTTCCGTGAAATGGACATCATCAATGTAGCCCGCAACTTCCGAGCGGACCATGACCTCCTGCACCGGCTCGACCGTTGCAATATGGTCGTCGAGCACATCCAGCGGTTGTTCCTTCAGCTCAACGGCGATCACTGCGGGCGGCGGCATGTCACCCATTCCCATCATGCCCGGCGGCGGTCCGCCTGACGGAATAAACAGACTGATAGAATAACCCACGCCGACCAGAACGATCGCGATAACCACTTTTCCGATTGCCTTTACCATTAGCCCCCTCCTTATTTGAAGTTCTCCGGTTCAGTTGGAAAGACCGCTGAACAGCAGGTCAAAACTCTCCAGTATCACTTCCACAAATTTATTCCGATCATATTCGCCGTACATTGCCAAATGCATTGAACCAATCCAAGATGAAGCAAAACAGAGCGCAAGAGTCCGCGCATCCTTTTGTTTACTCAACGCACCTTTTTCCTGAAGCCGCACAAGTTTTTTTTCAAAATTCTTCATCGGATCAACGCGCAGTTCCGCCATTTTTTCATGCACTTGTGCCAGCAACTCAGTTGACCATTCAATCTGAAAACCGCAAAAGAACTCAAACTTCCAGGCCTCATCATCACTCACCAATGTATTGGCAAACTCGACTATTCCCTGGCGCAGGTCCGCCACGCTTTCCGGCTCCATGTCTTGAAAACTCTTACACTGCTTTTCTTCTCCGTATGAGATCATGGCCGCCAAAAGGTCAGGCTTTGTTTTAAAGTGCCAATACACCGCGCCCTTGGTCAGCCCGATCTCGTCGGCAATATCCACGAACGTGGTTTTTGAATAGCCTTTTTTCGAACAGACCTTCAGCGCAGCATCCAGAATCTGCTGCCGTGTCTTCTCCGCCTCTTTTTTCGTTTTTCTCGCCATAAGTTTCCTTAGTTTAATGGCGTGCATAATACATACCTCCCGGTAGGTATGCAATAAAAATAAAACGAAAATGAATTTTTTCCATGGGCCGGAACTCTCTGCCGGGACCATGGAAAAATTACGGGGCTTCGTTATCCACAAAAAGCCCTTCATCCTTGGCCCGCTGGGAGATATCCATCAGTTTGGCCCGTTCCTTGAGAACCTTTTTGTTGGCTTCTTCGGATTTCTCCTGCAATGCAATCGTTTCTTTAAGATGCTTTAACAGGTTTGGGTCATTGAGCGGCATGTCATCGGCATCTTTAATAAAATTCGTGGCGGATTTTGCGGCCTGCAGGGCTTTTTTCTTTGCAGACGCCACCCTTTTTTCAGCATGCTTGAGTTCATCAAACAAAATGGCCAGTTCACCTGCCCTGCCCTCTTCCGGGGTTGAATCCAGTTCAATTTTCTGGGCTGCCATCACCATGGCCACCGTTTTCAGACCCGGCAAAAGCGGGTCTGCGGGCAAATCTCCAAACATCAGGGCATTATCTTTTTTTAAGGAAACAGGGATAAAAACCAAATCTGTCTGCTCGGATGTTTTTAAAAACACCTTTTCATTGATTCCAAGAATAACCTTGGGTTCGGCCTGGATACGAAACTCATCCAGGGTATCGGAAAGCATCTGTATGATCTGCTCGTTGTCCCGGTCCAGATAACAGGCTACAAGCCTGATTTTAGCTCCTTCCCAATAACCGTCTCTTGTGATCAGATAGGCAAGAAGAAGCATGAGTCGGCTGGTGTCGTCATCCTTCCACCAGACATCAATGGTTCTTTGTTTGCTGGAGCCTTCGGCGGTTTCAGGCAGTTCCTTCGGGTCCCAGAGAATGATATTGCACCCGGACTGAATTGCCGGCCGTATCAACTCCCGGTAATTGTGGAACTGCACTGGGTCATCATTCTTGACATACTGCTCATGCCAGCTCATAAGCACGGTATTGGCCTTTACCGGTCCAAGTCCAAAGCTCTGACACAGTACGGACAGGCCGTTGGCTATATACTCCGAAGAGAGTACAAGGGAAAATGCTGAATTTTCTTTCTCGGAAATAATTCGGGCCAAATCCTTTTCCGCCTCTGCCTTAAGTTTTACAGCACGGTATCCCCGGGCCTGAAGAATCCTTACAGCTGTTGTAATACCGCTTTTTCCCTCGATCAGAGAGGAAAAATCCAGTAACTGCTTCATATGTTCTTCGTCATTGGACAATACAAGGATGTAGGGTCGCCAGTCCCTTGAATGCTCGGGAACCTTTTGTGCCCCCAGCAGATTGTCCCTGACCAGTTTAAGATGGTAGGAACGCCGACTGTCCGCCCACCTTGCAGGAGCGGATACCCGTTTAAGATATTGAAAAATGGCAAACAGGATGGCCACGGCAGCAATCCCGGTCTTAAAATCAATGGCCAGCATCACGCCCAGGCAGATCAACGCCCCCACAAGACTGATCTTTTTATTATACCATCTAAACCGTGGCCTGAAAGACGGGGTCTCGGCTGATGCCTCAAAATAGGTGGCATAATTGAGCAAGCCGTAGGAGATCAGAAAAAACATGGAGACCACCCCTGCAATCAGGTCCAGCTGACCCATAAAAACGGTGACCACAGCGATACCAAAAGAGAGCAGCACCCCCCGACGGGGATTATCGGACGGCCCATAGCCCTTGGCAAAGGGGTTAAGAAAGGGGAATATTTTATCCGAGGCCAGGGACTTTAAAATCCTGGGCGCCCCCAGAAACGAGGCCATGGCCGAAGAGAGGGTAGCGGCAATAACACCGGCATTGATCAGCCAGCCATACATGGAAATCTGTTTCATGGCCCCGTAGTCACCGGTCAGGGTTTTCAAGGGCGTGGAAGCGGCAAATACGACAGCCACGGTAAAATAGACCAAAATGGAGATAAAAACAGCGGCAAAGGTACCTGTGGGCAAACTTTTACCCGGATCTTCAAGGTCACCGGACATACTCACCCCTTGGGTAAACCCGGTCACCGCCGGAAAAAACAGGGCAAAAAGGAGCCAGAAAGGCGCCGTGCTTTCCCCGGCGACCCAGTTCTCCATTAAAAGTCCAGTGTTCCATTGTCCAATACCACCAATGTAAAAGGATAGAAGCGCCAGGATCAAAAACACCATGACCACATACTGAAACTTGGTGGCCAGATCCGCGCCGATCCATGCCAGCAAAAAAAGAAACAGCAGCGCCGTACCGGCAATAAGCTGTACCGTAACATGGCCGTTCAAGCCAAGGATGGCGCTCAGAGCCTCCCCGAAACCAATGCAGTAAAAGGCAATGGACACGGATTGGGCTAAAAACAGCACAATGCCGATGGCCCCGCCGAACTCTATACCAAGGGTTCTTGAAATCAGGTAATAGTCACCGCCGCCGCCAACTTTCATATTGGTGGCAATGGCAGCCAAAGAAAAGCTGGTCAGAACGGAAATCAGGTTGGCCACGGCAATGATAATCAACGCTTTTCCAAGTCCGGCAGTCCCCACCACATACCCTAAACGCAGGAAAAGAATAATCCCGAGAATAGTCAAAACACTCGGTGTAAAAACACCGGCAAACGTACCTAATCGGCCGGTAACGGCCTCATTGCTATCTGATGACATGGACTTTTCCTTAAACTAAAACGAGAGAGAATATCCGAGACGATCGTTCCCGGTCATGCGGGATGTTTTTAATAACGGCCATGGCCGACCTGGTCTATCGGCACCCAGGCTCAATCCACAACAACATATGAGAATAATTTAGCAACTTATTGGGACTTATATATATAAAATACGGTCAATCTTCAACCCTCGAAGTTTTTGTGTAGAAATGATATGCATAAAATCACAATTTGCCATACAACACTGATCAATGAGGGTGATATGGAATATAACGATAAAAAGAAAACCAAATGTCACAAAAATATTCAGCAATTACTTCCGTCAACGGGAAGTGCTTTTGAGTTGCTTGAAGCATCACCGGTATGTACAAAAATTGTGGATCTTGATTTTAATTTAAAATACATGAGCGCTTCCGGGGTAAAAGATCTCAATATCGATGATATTACTAAGCATTATGGACAGCCCTACCCTTTTTCTTTTTATCCTGAAATATTTCGAACCCAAATGATTAACAGCATGTTGAAAGTCAAACAGTATGGGGAGGTTCTTGAACAGGAAGGCAGGGTCAATGATATTGACGGCAATAATCAATACTATCGTTCAACCATTGTGCCGGTAAAAAATGCGGATCGAAAAATCGAGTCCATCATGATCGTTTCTACAAATATTACCGCCCAAAAAAAAGCAGAAGCAGCCCTCAAACAAACGCTTGAAAATTTAGAAATGCAAGTGGAAGCACGCACTGCCGAACTAAAAAAAAGCGAACAGCGCTTCGCTGCAGCCATGCAAGCGGCCAACGATGGGTTGTGGGATTGGAATCTTGAAACAAATGAGGTCTATTATTCTCCACGCTGGAAAAGCATGCTGGGGTATCAGGAGGAAGAACTTGTTGGCCATTTCGATACATTTATGACGCTTCTTCATCCTGATAACAAAGAAAAAGTCATGAAGATGGCTCGTGATCATATCAAGGGGAATATTGATTCTTTTGAAGTTGAAATCACCATGCGCCACAAGGATGGGCATGATGTCAATATCCTGTCCCGTGCCTTTCTTGTTCGGAGCGAAGTCGATGATAAACCGGTCCGTTTGATTGGGACTCACGCAGACATTACCGAAAGAAAAAAATCAGAACAATTTATTCTGGATACCTCTGATATCCTAAAAATGATTGCATTGCGAGAGCCTAAGGAGAAGATTTATGATGCGATCGCTTATTTATATGAATCACGTCATCCGGGGCTTCGATGTTCGATGTTGCTTCTTGAGGGTAATAAACTTATGCATGCCGGAGCCCCTAGCATGCCAAAAGAGTACTGTGATGCAGTGAACGGGTTGGAAAATGGTCCCGATGTGGGATCATGCGGAACGTCCACTTATTACGGAATACGGGTCGTTGTTGAGGATATTGCAACCGACCCTAAATGGGCAAAAATCAAACATGTGGCACTTCCCCATGGCATGCGCTGTTGCTGGTCCGAACCAATCAAAAATTCACAGGGTGAGGTGCTTGGTGCATTTGGCATGTATTACGATCATCCCGCACGCCCAAATGAATCGGAATCAAATGATATGTCATCGGCGGCCAGGCTGGCCGGAATCATTATGGAAAGGGAAAAGTCGGAAAAAGAGTTGGACCAGCACAGACAACACCTTGAAAAACTGGTCTCTAAGCGAACCCGCCAATTTGAAGCCGCTAAAATAGAAGCAGAAAAAGCCAACCAGTCCAAATCTCAGTTTTTCGCAAATATGAGTCATGAAATCCGTACCCCCATGAATGGGGTTTTGGGTATGACTGAGCTTTTGCTTGCTACAAAACTCACCGAGAATCAATATCAAACAGTTAAAACTATACAAAAATCAGGGGAATCCCTTTTGGGGGTAATTAATGATATATTGGATTTTTCGAAAATAGAAGCCGGCAAGCTTGAGTTGGAATCTATAAATTTTGATTTAAAGTTAATAATCGAAGATATTGTCAATCTTATGATTCCCCAAGCGATTAAAAAGAAAATTGAGCTGAAGACACACATTGAACACAAATCTGAGCTGTACCTTAAAGGTGATCCCACAAAGCTCAGGCAGATACTGATAAATCTTGTGGGGAATGCAATCAAATTCACAGAACAAGGTGAGGTCGTCATAAACGTCTCAACCCAAAGGATGGGTCATGGTATCGTAAATTTAAATATCTCAATTGTCGATACCGGTATAGGAATTAGTACCCAAGACCAGTTGAAGCTGTTTCAAGCCTTTTCCCAGGCAGACGGCTCAACAACCCGAAAATATGGTGGTACCGGCCTTGGTCTAAAAATTTCAAGAGAACTTGTTGCCTTGATGGGGGGAACCTTATACTGCCAAAGTGAGATAGGAAAAGGAACGGCATTTTCTTTTAAAATACTTTTAGAAAAAAATGTTGACGACCGATCCGCTCAGTTCATCAGCAAGCAACGTCTTTCAGAAAAAATACCCCCATTTGGCCTAAATGTTCTTGTGGCAGAAGACAATGAGACAAATCAGATGGTGGTTCATGGAATACTTAGACAATTTGGATGTAACGTGCATCTTGTCGAAAACGGTAAAGAAGCGGTCCGAATGTTTATTCAGCAACCTCCGGATCTAATCTTCATGGATTGTCAAATGCCTGGGATGGATGGTTACCAAGCGACCATGAATATACGAAATCATGAGAAAGAGATAGGTATCAAAACGCCGATTGTGGCTGTTACAGCCCATGCAATGCAAGGAGACAGGGAGCACTGTCTCAAAATGGGTATGGATGATTATTTAGCCAAGCCATTCAAAAAAGAAGAGTTAAAAAACATCCTTTCAAGATGGAGTCATCACAAAAAAGATGCGGCGATTGATCAAAAAGCCGTCACCTCAAATTCAAAAGGCGACAATGCTCTAATCAGTCAAAAAACCGAGGATAATAGAAATTTTGAAACTGTAATTGACCAGGATATCCTTCAGGAGATTAAAGGACTCCAAATTGAAGGAACGCCCAATTTACTATTGGCTGTTTTAAACAAATATTTGCTCACGACTGAAGAGACAATAGCCTATTTGAATCGCGAGTCATCGACTCTGACGGTAAAAGAACTGGGGCGGAGCGTACATTTTCTGGGTTCATCAAGCGCAACTGTCGGGGCGTTGGGATTATCAAACATTTGTAAAAAAATTGAATTGGACTGCAAAAATGACAGCATCGACAATATGAGTGAACAGATAAGAAAGATAGCGTCTGAATTTATTACAGTTAAATCTGCATTGGAATTTGAAATCAAGCTGTTATGAGTTCAAATGACCCGAATTTTGGCAGGACTATTATCCAAATTTTTAAGCAGTTGAGGACCATCAGAGCTTATCTAAAACCCATTCCTTAATAGCAACAAGGCTGGAAGCAACGTATGCTTGAAATCCTGGGTCTGGCCAAGTCATTTGGCTTGCAGACCATTTTTAAAAATTTTGACCTGACCCTGCCCCAGGGGCGGTTTACAGTCATAGTAGGCCCGTCCGGGTGCGGAAAGTCCACCCTGTTTGACTGCTTGACCGGCATAGTCCCCCCTGACCAGGGCCGGATCATGTGGCAGGGCAACGCGGCTATCCATCTTGGCGGCCTTGCCGCGTATATGCAGCAAAAAGACATGCTGCTGCCCTGGCTGACGCTGGAAGAAAACAGCCTTTTGCCGGTACAGGCAAGACCCCGCACGTTAAGAGATATGAAACAGTCAAAGCAGACACTTGCCCGGATCTTCGAAAGAATCGGGCTGACAGGATTCGGGGCCCATTATCCCTACCAGGTATCAGGCGGCATGCGCCAACGATGCGCCCTGTCCCGCACCCTGATGTTCGACCGGGATCTGGTCCTGCTGGACGAACCCCTGTCCGCCCTGGACGCCATTACCCGCCGGGAACTGCAAAGTCTGCTGCTCATGCTGCAAAAAGAATTCGGAAAGACCGTTCTCATGATCACCCATGACATTGAAGAGGCCCTGGTCCTGGCAGATGAAATCATCCTTTTAGGCCCGACCCCCATGACCATCCTGGAACAATTCCAACCCAGAGCATCCAAACCAAGGGATTTCAGCCAGCCTGAATTCATGGAGACCAAGGCCCGAATTCTCTCCCGGCTGCAGACGGAAAAGGAGAAAATCCAGGGATGAAATGGTCAGAGATACTTTTCCCGGCTGCCCTCACCCTGGGCATACTGATTTTATGGGAGGTCCTTGTACGGACCATGGACATCCCGGCATTTATCCTGCCCCCGCCATCGGCCATCGGCCTTTGTGCGGTGATAAAAGCGCCCCTGATCTGGCCCCACGCCCTGGCCACTGCCCTGGAAATCGTACTGGGCATTGTGCTGGCCCTGGGGACATCCATTCCCCTGGCCATATTCATGTTTGCCCGGCCCGGCATTGAAAAAGGCCTTTCCCCATTCCTGGTGGCATCCCAGGCCGTGCCGGTGTTTGCCCTGGCACCGCTGCTTGTGATCTGGCTGGGGTACGGCATCTGGTCCAAGGTTTTCATGGCCTGGGTGATCATTTTTTTCCCCATTACCGTGAGCCTGTTATCCGGCCTTAAAAGCTGCGACCCCGATTTTCGCATTCTGTTTACCCTGATGGGGGCAGGATTCTGGATGAAACTGCGCCTGCTGTACTGGCCCTGGGCCTTGCCTCAATTCTTTGCAGGACTTAAGGTGGGGGTTACCGTGGCCACCATCGGCGCGGTCATCGGCGAATGGGTGGGGGCCCAGAAAGGGCTGGGGTATCTGATGATCCAGTCCAATGCCCGGTTGAATACGGATCTGGTATTTGCCTGCATTCTATGGCTTTCGGCCATGGGGCTTGGGCTGTGGGCCCTGGTCGGTTTTGCTGAAAAACGAATGGTGACATGGAAAAATAATTAATTTACAAAAAGAGAGAATAAACAATGAAACGATATTTTGTTCTAACAGTGATGATCTTCATAATGCTTTGCAGCACCGCCTCGGCGCAGAAACTGGTGCTCATGCTGGACTGGTTTCCAAACGTGGACCATTTGCCTGTTTATGTTGCCCAACAATCCGGTTATTTTACAGCCCAGGGCCTGGAAGTTGAAATTATAACCCCCTCGGAAACATCGGATGCGCTGAAACTTGCAGCCGCAGGCAAGGTGGATCTGGCCGTGTCCTACCAGCCCCAGACCATCATGGCCGCAGATGCAGGACTCAAGGTTAAAGCCGTGGCTCCCCTTGTGGTCAAACCCCTGACCACCCTGATGTTTTTGGATGAGTCCATAAAAACCCCTGCGGATCTGTCCGGTAAAAAAATCGGTTACACCGTGCCCGGACTGATGGACATGCTGCTCAAAGGCTTTGCCGACATCAACGGGATCACGGACTACACCCCGGTGAATGTGGGATTCACCATCCTGCCCGCCCTGGCGTCAAAACAGGTCGCCGCCGTTATGGGACCCTTTAAAACCTACGAAACCGTGACCATGCAGCAACAAGGGATCCCCCCCCGGTTTTTTGAACTGGAAAAATACGGCATTCCGGAATACGAAGAGCTGATTTTCGCGGCAGGTGAAACCACCCTGGAAACAAAAAAAGATGCGGTCCACGGGTTTGTCCTGGCGATCCACAAGGCCCTGGCCGACATTAAAAAAGATAGTGATAAAGCCCTGGGCATCTACTTTAAAGCCCTGCCCGACGTGGATAAAGAAACCGAGACAAAAGCCTTTGCCCTGACAGCAGAATATTTCGCAGCCCCGGGCCAGCTCAGCGATCCTGGAAAATGGCAGGCATTTATAGATTTTGCCCTGAAATACGGACTGATTAAAAACCCAATCAGCCCCCAGGCGCTGATTTACAACTGGAGCAATTGAAAAAACACAATCCAAAGGGATATTTGAACTTATGAAAACATACTATCGCGCATTAACCATCGCAGGTTCCGACAGCGGCGGCGGGGCCGGTGTCCAGGCAGACTTGAAAACCTTCAGTGCTCTTGGGGTATTCGGCATGTCCGCCATCACGGCACTCACGGCCCAGAACACACACAGTGTCACAGGTATTTTTCCCGTCCCCCCGGCATTCATCGGGGAACAAATTGATGCTGTAATGTCGGATATCGGTGCCAATGCCGTCAAAATCGGCATGCTGCACTCCCCTGAAGTCATTGAAATGGTGGCCGAAAAACTCAAAAAATGGCACTGTCCCAATGTGGTACTGGACCCGGTGATGATCTCTAAATCCGGAGATAATCTGCTCCAGGACGATGCCGTGGACGCACTGAAAAATCACTTGCTGCCCCTGGCCACGGTGATTACCCCGAACCTGCCCGAAGTCTCGGTGCTTTTAGGCAGAACCATCGACACCCAGGATAAAATGGAGGATGCCGCCGTGGCCCTTGCAGATCTTAGCGCAACCAATGTCCTGATCAAAGGCGGACATCTGACGTCGGGGCCGGGCGTTGATCTGCTCTATGAAACCGCATCCGGGCAAACAACCCGCTATACGGCGGACCGTGTGGACACAAAAAACAGCCACGGTACGGGATGCACCCTGTCATCGGCCATTGCTGCAGGCCTTGCCCGGGGACTTGATCTGAAAACAGCCGTTGCCCAGGCCAAAGACTATATCACCGAGGCATTAAAGGCCGGTGCAGATATCCAAACCGGCTCGGGCCATGGACCGGTCCACCATTTTCATGCGTTGTGGGAAAAGGTGTAAATCTGCATCTCACATTCCCGGCAGTTAAAAACCACCTCAAACCGGTGCTTTCCATGGGTCAGAAACAACGGCCCGGCATGTGGCTGG
>Ga0193963_1001812_pt1 | contig 10379 bp, 4 predicted proteins | sample FB_6_MG_FD_140359 | JGI IMG/M metagenome (GOLD analysis project Ga0193963, IMG submission 140359) | Microbial mat bacterial communities from the Broadkill River, Lewes, Delaware, United States - FB_6_MG | ecosystem: Environmental > Aquatic > Freshwater > River > Microbial mats | place: USA...
CAAATTTTTCCCCCGCGAAAAAAAAGTGCGCGCGGAAATTTCCGAAATTCCCGAAATTTACAATTTTCGACCAAAATTTATACAATTTTTATAAAATTTATAAGTCGCTACAGCCGGTAAATCCCTAAATTTATGAAAATTTGACAAAAAACGTAAGGAAAGTTTTTCCTTACGTTTTCCTTACGACAATTTTGGACAATTTTGGACATTTTTTGACAAAAAATGTTTCCTTACGAAAATTTTGCAGAAAAATTCGGAAAATTACATAAATTTTATATAAATTTATATAAAATTGTTATAAAATTTATAAAATTTATAAGTCGCTACAGAGCGAAAATCATTAAATTTATACATTTTTACACAATTTATAACTCGGTATATTTTTTTATAAAATTTGTATAAAATTGTTAACTTTCGACAAAATTTTCTGTCCGACCCCATTTTTTGAAAAATGAACATTTTTATAAATTTTATAAATTTTTTTTATACTTTTATAAAATTTTTATAAATGTTTATAAAATTTTTTTATGCGTTTTATAAAATTTTATAAACGTTTTTATAAATGGTTATAATTTACCGGCTGTATCATTGCGTCGTTATAAAAATTTATAAAAAACTAGCCGCTAAGAGTCATGTTTTACACCGTGTTTAATTTATCGCACTTAAACGCTTATTTTTAAAATATTATGAAAACAGCTTGCTACAGCTGGTAAACTATAATTACTATTTATAAAATTTTAACGACGTTATAGTTTACGCTACGTAGCAGCATATTTTATGTGTAACTATAAAAACAAGGCGCTACGTATGGTGTTTTAATTATGCATTAACTTATATTTATAAACATGTTATGTTTCAACTTAAAATCATGTATTTTATGTACGAACATAAAAACAAGTCGCTAGGTACGGTAAATTATAAACTACAATACTGTTGTTATAAATTTTTATAAACTATGTTTTATACTTTTTATAAAATTTTATAAATGCTGTAATAGCGTTATGCTTTACCGGCTGTATTATTGTGTCGTTATTAAACTTTATAAAAAAGTAATCGTTAAAAGCCATGTTTTACAACTGTGTTTAATTTATCACACGTAAACGCTTATTTTTAAAGTGTAATTAACACAGTATGTACAGCCGATAATTCATACTGGATATTTACAAAATTACGTTATGTACAATAAAACTTATTACATAGGAAAGGTGTTGTAATAACCTTTCTTTTTTAATACAATACGTAAATTAAGCATCGTGTACCTAAAAAACGTATTAATACAAATTAATATGTTTTATTAAAATCGATTTAATGCAATACATACTTTATGTTGCCATGTAAATAGTAACATTTAAAAACCTTTCCTACATGAATACCTGCATTCCACAATAAGAAAACAGTACAATTAAAATATAATAATAACGATATGTACTGATTTAAAAAATAATATAATTACAACCATTACGTACCTTTCCTATAAAAATGTAACAGTTTATTATACACAAAACATAAATGCAAAAAGTAAACATAATGTAGGCGTTAAGTAAAAACTTACATGGAACAACACAATTTAATACAGCATATATAGTATACGTTCACATAGAACGTTATGTGCATAGTGTAACAATCCGATATATGCATGCCTGTATAATTTACTTATTACATTACTATCTATGTTTCTTTGGTTTTGTGTACGTTGTTGTTTATACAACAACGCATACAGGATATACAAGGAAAGGTTTTTATATGTAAGTGATCAATATGTATAAATTGTATACGTTAAGTAAACGTTCATAGTGTTACAAACAGCGACCGTTAATAATTATATATGTATTAAATACATTACGTTTAAAACAACATAAACTTACATTAAGTAATAACAGCAAACAATTACATTTTTTTTTTTAATATTGTGTATAAAGTTACTATGTATACATACATGTATTATAGTATACCTTTCCACAATAAGTATGTTAATACGTATTTTATTAACATAAAATAAAAAAAAGTTATAAGATTAAACTTTTAATCCTATTACGATTAAGTTATCTACACTTGTTATTAATATTAATTACATGTTACGCTGTTATGTATTTATCTTTCCGTTTAAATTAATATTACACACTCTTTAAAAAACAACGTGTATAAATAGTTTTAAGTATAAACAGTTATAAATGTTGTTAATCGCTAACTCCATAAAAGGAATTAATCCTACGCAGTATTGTACTTATCTTATGTAGTTACATATATTTTTTAATATGTTGTGTTATGTTTTTGTATAAGCATTTCAGATTAACATTTATAGGAAAGGTTTATAATTCGTTTACATAAATACTATTAATAAAAAGCAAGTATGATAAACCCACTATGTGTATACATTGTACGCGTACATATATGTATGTGTATATATATATAATTATATACAAGTCTACAGTATAATACGTAACCTTCCATTTTTTAATTACGACTGTAAGGCGTATGCACTTCCCGTAAAGTTATAAAGGAAAGGTTATATATGTTATTATATAACATCGCTTACAAACATTTTTTATCTATGTTTTTTAAAGATTAATATAAGTACGTATATTATTATAAATAAACACTTCTGTTTTTTTTATTACTTGCGAGGTACGAGCTATCGTATTACACATGTATACACGTAGGAAAGGTTACGGTAAGGCATAAATGTTTTTATTGAAAGTTACTAGACACATACATAAAAATAGTAATACATACGTTAAAACCACGTATGATAGTAATTACATTATTTTTTTACAAGAACACTTTCAAGTACGTAATGCTTGTTTTGAATACATGGTTAATATTAAATCATTTGAAAAAAAGCTAGCTATAAACGTTTATACGTAAACATAGATTTATAGTAAATTCCCAACGTGTACTATGATTTATACATGTATGTGTGTGCAAGTAAAATATTAATCAGTTGCCATAAAATTTTTTGATCGTTATGTTTTTGTTTTGTATGCAGCTGACCAGAAACATTACATAGGAAAGGTTATTTATTAATTATTATATACTTTAATATTTATACTACAAGTTAAGTTACTGTAGCCATTTTTATGCTTATTACATGCTATGTAATTAAGTATGACATATTGAGCGTAAAAACCGTACACATGACATATGTATGTATGTTAATTTAGATTTGTGTAAGTAGAAACGCATTACCGTATATTAAGTGCGTGTTTATTGCCGTAGTGTTAATACTAGTTCACTACACAAAGTAGGAAAGGTTTTCTACAGCAAGTAATGTGTATTAATTTACACTTCATACCGTAAAGTGTATATGTTGTATAGGATAACAGTCCACTGTATGTTTACGTGTATGTCGGTTGTCTTTATTAAATACTGTAATATGTTTATATGTTGTTGTGACGTACATACATACAATGTTTACTATAAATGTATGTATAATAAATTAACAATGCTTTGCCTTTTATGTACGTCATTGTTTTGCTCTATACTTATTTGTATTGTGTTAATAATACTTTAAGGAAAGGTCTTCTGTACCTGAGCGTGACAACATTGTATGTTGTTACTAACCATACCTTTCCTAATAAAATGGAATTAACATATATAAGTCCTATCGGACAAAAAAATTAGTATAAGAAAATAATATACATAATATACATACTCACGTATAAGTTATTTATTATATAATACATAATACTATGACGCATATATACATGATGCAGCCTAACACCGTTTGGTTGTATTTTATTGTATGAGTATGATAACATATACGTATAATGATACGTTTATAAAGGAGAGGTTATTAAACGGTATTAAGTTTTTGTAATACCGGTACATATAAAACCAAGATTGTTAACCCATGCATTATAAATTTATATTACGTGAAAGTAATAATTGTTACAATACTATTTTTAACAATATTATTAAAAACTATGTAATACATCACTATTATATGTAACGTGATAACCTTATTAGAATGTTATGGAAAGTCTAACATACTTGTGCAATAAACGGTACATAGCGTGCAACACGTGTATAATATTATATTAATACGTTCCTTTTAAGATAATACGTTGCTATGTTAAAACAGAACCTTTCCTATGTTGTATTAAGTTAATACTTAGGATGTAATACAACGTTCAACATTGTATCATTTTATATATTACACAACTGAATTTATATTTTACGTTAACACATTACGTATTTACATACATAACATGTACGTAACGGTGAGATAACACTTTCCGTTATTCCTACATACGTATAAACATACAATGTTAACAGTATAAAACATACATAACTTATTCTGTAATTAACGTAACCTTTCCTGTTGTGTACGATCTTATCATGTACATGTTGTATATACAACATTAAGATAGTATTAAAAACATATAAATTAAACTTGTATAACACATATCCGATAGCCTGTATTAATTGCATTCAACACAAATTTATGAACGTTACAACATATGTTATATACTACAGAAAAAAACATTAAATTACCTTTGTACTGTTATTTTCATTTTTTGTGTGTGTATCACACAACTGTAACCGGCATTCCATAGGAAAGGTACTGCTGATAATGGCTTACATTAATATGTTATACTTGTTGTACACAAGTAATATATTTAAATACGAAAAAATGTATGCATTAGGTAAACGATAACAACGCAGTAAGACATAAGTGTTTTTATTTAAATGTATTTATACGTAAGTGTAACTTTGTATACATATGCAATGTTAATTGCGTTGTGTAAACTATGATGTATGAACCTTTCCTGGATTAATATTAAACATAGTGTAGACAACAACAACCAAAAACTATAAAAAAAATAAATTTAAAAGTATAAATATGTATCGTGAACTAATTGAACGTACACATAATACATAAGTATATTAGATATATATAACTTAAATAATATGTTTAAACAACAACACCTTTCCTCGAATACTCTTTTTACTGTTAAGTATTAAACAAATTTAACTAAAGTAAAATTAGTTTAACATTACGAGACTTTATGCATTATCTTATTTTTTAATAAGTAATCTTTCACAATAATATCCTGTGTGTATAGTAATTTCGTATTATATACATACTTGTAAAATAGTTTATTACGTTTATAACATGCTCGATTTATGCATGAGCCCTACATAGATATCCTGCACTTACATGTGTTACGTAACGGGTATGGTATTTGCTACCGCCTTAAAGGTTAATGTTTTTTTTGGGTAGCATGCGCTTACTGTCTTTAATTAGTTTAATACCTACATTTATTTTTTTTGATTTATTTTTTTTATTATTATAATGGAAAGGTTCTATAAGCGTTTACAGCCGTAAAATCGTTTAAAATTAATAACGTGCGTTAAGGTGTTACATGAAAAGCAATATGTAAAATACATAACATTTTTTATAATGTACATACTTATATAAAAGTGTTTATACCATAACATGTAATGTTAAATTATGCGTAACATATATTCCGTGTTAACTATAATACGTAATATACATATAATAATTATTAATATACATGTATGCGTGCAATGAATAAAAATAGATCATGTATATTATAATATATATTTATTGTAAGCCATCCGTATTACACACGTGCACTGTTATGAATGTTTCATATGTTATATGTTTTAATATTATCTTATATGATACTTGTTTTGCTTTACCAGTAATATAGTATCTTTATGACTCTTACTAATTTTCCTTATTGTTTTTTTGTTCTATTTTTCTTAATCGTTATAATGGAAAGGTGGTATACGCGCTTACAGCCGTAAAATCGTTTAAAAATCAGGAATATATTCTTTATGTTGTAAGAATGTAGTATATAATTCATATGATTTTATATATAATATATAATATACATACTGTGTTTTTTGTATACAACTGTACGGTTGTATAATATTTTATATCCGTTTGTATGTATGCATACTGTGTTTTAATGGTAATAATAAATATGTGTTACATTACGTAAAGCATAAGTTAATATATAACGTAATGCAACTGTCTATCACAGTTTAACGTATTACATGTGCATGTGTATTTATAAGAATGTATTATACGTTATCTGTTTTAATACTGTCCTAAAGGACATTATCATAATTGTTTTTTGTAACATTATTGTGTTAACGTTATGTTACTTTTAATTTATCCTCGGTGCTGTTTTTTGTCTTATTTTTTTTGAATTATTATAAAGGAAAGGTTCCGTAAGCGTTTACAGCCGTAAAAGCGTGTAAGTCTATTAATGCATGTTATTATAATACAGGTAAGTGCTATATAAATCGCATACGCTTTTTTATAATGTATACAGTAATACACTGCATAGGTTATACATACATTGTACACGCATGTAATGTTATATATGTTTTTATGGTATGTTTATAAAGTAGTAAAGACTATCAATATTACATACAACGCATTATTTATAATGAACTTAACAAGAATACATATTAATATCACTATAAATAGGAAATACTATTATACGTTGTTACTTAATCTTTTTTATATTTATTAGAAGACTATACGTAGGGACATTAACTTTTTATATATATACATTGATGTAGTTGTATACACACTACACATTGTCTTTACATAATGTTTTATATATGCATAGCTTGGGATAAACTGTAAGTAATAACTATATATACTAATTCTATTATCGTACATTTATATTTTTATAAATATAAGATGCTGTTACATACTATATAAAGTATACCTTAACGTACACTATAGTATGTAGTTATTAATATGCGCAGATAGATAGATGCTTATTTATACTACATATTTTAATATTGTCCTAACGGACACTATTTTAATTTTTTTTTGTAGCTTTTTTTTTATCCGCTTTATGCTTCTTTTCATTTTCTCATCCCCCTTTTTTGTATTATTTTTTTTTTTAATTATTAGAATGGAAAGGTTCCATAAGCGTTTACACCCGTAAAATCGTGTAAATACGATAATGTATGTTATTATAATGTACGTAATACAAATTACATATTCTTTTTTATAATATACGTAATAAATATAATATGCATGGTTGGCGTGTACTATACACGTGAATGTTGTTATGTACGTTCCTATGCAATGCGTAGATAAAGTAATAAACTACATTAATATTACATACACCACGATATTCATAATGAACATAATAAGGACACATACTTATATTATTGTAAATATAGGACGTATTAAATACGCAGTAATAGTTACTATATTTTACATGTAATGTAAGGTAAACTCATTACGCATACATTATGAACACTACATTTTGTGTAGGCATGCGTAAACGATTACCATGCATAATGTTTTATATACTACCTGATTGTGTTAAACTACAAATAACACATACATGGGATTAACTATACTAACTCTATTACTGAAATGTACGTTCAAGATTACGTAATATATAAAGAATTTAATAACATACATTATAATGCGTAGGTAGTAACATACATATATATTATTACTGTCCTAACGGACGTTATTTCAATTGTTTTTTTTTTTGTAACTGCTTTCTTGTTAGCTATAGGTTTCTTTTTAATGTGTCCTCAATATTTTTTTTTGTATTTTTTTTTTAAAACTATTATAAAGGAAAGGTTCCGTAAGGGTTTACAGCCGTAAAATCGTTTAAAATTATTAATTAGTATTGTTATATTCTAGTCAAGTATTATATAAGTTATGTTATCTTTTTATACATATTTTGTTATGCATGTACAAACTATAAACATACAGTTATCACGATGGTATTATATACATTGTACATAAGTCGTATAAACTACTACGGTATAACACGTGTAGTACTGTTATGTTGTTACGTGTAATGAACATTGTAGGGTATAATGTATACGTAGTGTACTTTAAACATATAACTTTTTCCGTAGTGGTGTAACCTTTCCTAATAATATAAATAATATTTGTTACGTACCTACACAAATACATACAACAACATAGATTATGTAAATCAAAAATGTTATGTACGTTACTGACATAGTAATGTAAAGTCTAAAAATATATGAGTGTATTACTAAGTAAAACGTACAGTACATATGTAGGTATATTGTAATACAACCTTTCCTACACATATAGTATTATATAAGATTATTGTATACAACAATCCCAATAATACAGGAATGCAAAAACTTACGATACGTATAATAAAAATATAACATTACCTTAAATGTATCTTTCCAATATAGTATAGTAATGTACTGTGTACACATACAAAACAAAGTTATTACACGTAATGTATTTTATGTAAAAACTTGTCACCATAAATTAATAATATTTAAGAATCATATATTACTATAATTTTAACAGTACGTATGCCTGGTAGTTACCTATAGTGTGTTATTACACATGTATGTGTATCTTATAATATATAAATATATACACCCGTTATAGGTAACATACAAACCTATTAGGTGTTGTATAATGCACGCTTTGTCTATAAATATTTTGTGTACTGTCTCCATTTCTTTTTGTTGTGTATACAACAATACATACAACGTATATAACAGGAAAGGTATTTTATATAATACACATAGTGAATAGCATCGCTATAGATATATATTTTGTGATAGATATCAATATATACATAACTTTACTTTTTATGTAATTAATTGTTTTGTGTACTATAATTGTTTATTATACAAGGAAAGGTACTTAATATAAAATAACGAATTATCAATGGGATGTTACTTATTTGTATAAAGAAATATTAATGCACACAAAAAAAGTACATTTAGTAGAGTTTAATAAATAACATGTTGTGTATGAGAACATACAACCCTATAGGTACAGCAATGTTTAATTACATGTGCTGCACGTTAATGTTAATTGTTTTATTTATGTATGCTACGTATTGTCCTGTGACATTACAAGGAAAGGTTACGGGATGCTTTTATATTATATTTTTAAAAATTGTATGTTAAACACTACGGGTATAATACTGTTCCATGTTTATCTAATTAATAAAGTAAAAGTTGTACTAGTAGTAATCGTTCTTAAATGTAAATATAATTGTAATATTTTATTAAAAGTAAATATCATGTATATTATTCATTCACGTTTTTTGGTGTTGCATACGCTGTATAATGTACAGTATTATAGGAAAGGTCTTAACATATAATGATACCGTACATGAAATGTAATGTATAATATTTTTATTAAAAGTATATGGTTGTGTATAGGTTATAACAATACATTTTCTATGAGTATTACACGAACGTACAATGTAACAGTATTAAAGTTTTATACGTAATAAATAAATTATTGGTTACCCCGGGTTGCTTTGCATACATTCTGCAAACAACAGGTTACGTGCGATAAATCACACACGGTATAGAACAGGACTCTTATCGGCTATTTTTTTATAAATTTTTATAACGACGCAAGGATACAGCCGGTAAATACTACCATTTTATTATAACATTTGTATAAGTTTATAAAAATTATAAAACGTAATTTATAAAAGTTTATAACAACAGTAATGACGTTTATAATTTACCGTATCTAGCGACTTGTTTTTATGATCCTGTATAACATACACGATTTTAAGTTGAAACCTAATCTGTTTATAAATGAAATGCAATCCGTTAATAAAACACCGTACGTAACGCCTTGTTTTTAGTGATACCTATAAAATGTGCTGCTACGTAGCGTAAATTATAACGTTGTTAAACTTTTATAAATAACCGGTATAAATTACCAGCTGCAGCAAGCTGTTTTAATGATAATTTAAAAATAAGCGTTTAAGTGTTACAAAGCAAACACGGTTTAAAACACGCCTCTTAGCGGCTATTTTTTTATAAATTTTTATAACGAAGCAATGATACAGCCGGTAAATCCTACCGTTTTATTATAACATTTGTATAAGTTTATAAAAATTATAAAACGTAATTTATAAAAGTTTATAAAAACATTAATGACGTTTATGATTTACCGTACATAGTGACTTGTTTTGATGGTAATGCATAAAATACACGATTTTAAGTTGAAACATAACCTGTTTATAAACGAAAGTTAATGTGATAATAAAACACCATACGTAGCGACTTGTTTTTATAAGTATACATAAAATGCTATGCTATGTAGCGTAAATTATAACGGCGTTAAACTTTTAACAATAACAATTATAAATTACCGGCTGTAGCAAGCTGTTTTAATGATAATTTAAAAATAAGCGTTTAAGTGCGATAAAGCAAACACGGTGTAAAACGTGACTCTTAACGGCTATTTTTTTATAAATTTTTATAACGACGCAATGCTACAGCCGGTAAATCATAACAATTTATAAAAACGTTTATAAAATTTTATAAAACGCATAAAAAAATTTTATAAACATTTATAAAAATTTTATAAAATTATAAAAAAAATTTATAAA
>Ga0193963_1001814_pt1 | contig 10377 bp, 6 predicted proteins | sample FB_6_MG_FD_140359 | JGI IMG/M metagenome (GOLD analysis project Ga0193963, IMG submission 140359) | Microbial mat bacterial communities from the Broadkill River, Lewes, Delaware, United States - FB_6_MG | ecosystem: Environmental > Aquatic > Freshwater > River > Microbial mats | place: USA...
TATGAAAATTTGACAAAAAACGTAAGGAAAGTTTTTCCTTACGTTTTCCTTACGACAATTTTGGACAATTTTGGACATTTTTTGACAAAAAATATTTCCTTACGAAAATTTTGCAGAAAAATTCGGAAAATTACATAAATTTTATATAAATTGTTATAAAATTGTTATAAAATTTATAAAATTTATAAGTCGCTACAGAGCGAAAATCATTAAATTTACACATTTTTACACAATTTATAACTCGGTATATTTTTTTATAAAATTTGTATAAAATTGTTAACTTTCGACAAAATTTTCTGTCCGACTCCATTTTTTGAAAATTCGACATTTTTATAAATTTTATAAAATTTTTTTATAAATTTATAAAATTTTTATAAATGTTTATAAAATTTTTTTATGTGGTTTATAAAATTTTATAAACGTTTTTATAAATTGATATGATTTACCGGCTGTATCATTGCGTCGTTATAAAAATTTATAAAAAAATAGCCGCTAAGAGTCATGTTTTACACCGTGTGTTATTTATCGCACTTAAACACTTATTTTTAACTTATCATGAAAACAGCTTGCTACAGCCGGTAATTTATAACTGATCTTTATAAAATTTTAACGATGGTATAGTTTACGCTACATAGCATGACATTTTATATATAATTATAAAAACAAGTCGTTACGTACGGTGTTTTATTAACGTCCTGCGTTACGTTTATAAAGGTTATAAATTTGCACTTAAAATCGTACATGTTACACCTTTCCATAAAAACAAGTCACTACGTATGGTAAATTGTAACCTATTATAATGTTGTTACAAAATTTTGTAACTTACGTTTTATAATTTTTATAAAATGTTATAAAAGTTACTACAAGGTGTGTATGATTTACCGGCTGTATCTTTACAGCGTTATTAAAATTTATAAAAAACAAGCTGTTACTAATCGTATTTTGTACTAGGTTTAGTTTATTACACGTAAACGTTTACTGTTATGTTATTATTTAAAACAGTTTGTTATATTTGTTATCTATTTACTATATATAAAATTTTAGTATCGTTACAATACATACTGTATGATACAATACTTTACTTACTAATACAAAACATTTAGTTACAATACTTTGTATGTTGGTAATCTCCGCCTACATGTACCGCGTACTTACATTTAAATTAATATAGGTTATAAATTAGTATAAGTATAAATGCTTGACATATAAAATATAAATTAACGTATACCCATATGTAACGTAATATTATACTTACAACAAAGATATGTTACTTTTTGTTTTATTGTGTGTAGATGTATGTTATATTAAGATTAACTTATACAGGAAAGGTAATACACGTGTATTTCAACTTTCACTAATAATATCATGGTTTATGTTTATTCGTTTTTTTATATATGTAAGCCAATATTATTTATAGGAAAGATGTTACATGTACGTATGACAGTACATACTTATTTTATAATTATAGTAAACGTAACCTTTCCCCTATAAGGTGTACTCGTTAAACGTACAACAATGCAACGCACGCGTACGTAGAAATGCATAAGTATATTTATATGTAACTGTATTAGTATATTGTAATGCGTTGAAGTAACTTCCAACAAGAAATGTTAGCTATTATCGTTAAACCATATGCAACATATTATTAAGTTACTGTTGTGTTTGTATGTAAACGTTACACAACTTAATTTTATTAGGAAAGGTTAACTGATTAATATTACACACGCATACAGTAAGCGCTACTATTGTACTCAGTTGTTATATATAATTTGTGTTTGCGTTAAGCCTTTACGTAGATGTAATATAATGTAGGAAAGGTGTATGCATCACATACTCATATAATATACGTATTGTATGCAATTACAATAATACCTTTCCCATTACATTTTTTAATGTGTACATGTGACACAACACAACACAGATTATGATTAATAAATTTATTAACTTACTTGTAATGCATTAAATATAATAGTGTATGTTTATTACAACCTATAATTGAGAATTCAATTTAATTTCAAAAGTAATTTTGCGAGGTAAAACAGTATACAGTATACTATACATGTTTACCTTTCCTACATGTAACATACGCGGGTATTTGTAATCCCAGCATAGTAACATAGTTGTACAAGTATATACATTGTTCATAATACGCATTCTATAAAATTACCATGTACAATAATAATACTTTTATATTATACGTAATAATTTTATTTAAGTAATGCTCGTTTAAAACCTTTCCTGTAGTATATACATAACATTACCATATAAAGCGATAACTCACAACGAGAACACGTATACATAAATAATATGTGTGCTTCTATAAGTATTACTAACATGCATGTGTAAACCGTAATTACGTTGTACGTGTATGTTTTGTATACAGACTAGATTACCTTTAAGTATTAGTTGCTACGGGTAAACTTAATTCAGTACTTACAATTGTTCATCTGTGTTTTGTTTGGTATAATACATATATGAATATACTACTATAATAGGAAAGGTTTTTATATACATGTTTGTATTTAATACTTCCTAAGCATATCGATTACAATTTACATTTATTATCATTATGTAAATGTATAGTTATTAACATTTTTTAAACGTTAATATTAATTTATTTGTTATATAATGTAGTTCTACTTTATTTTTTTGTTTACTAAAAATAAAGAAATTAATTTACGATTCCAGGAAAGGTACGCACTATGCAGGTCGGTAATACTGAAAATAACTACACTGCGGCTAGGGTTTTGTAACTTTTACAATACATAACATGTTCCGTTTACGGAAGTAATACTTATTACAGGAAGGACCTTTCCTCCATATAATAGGAATATTGACTATTAACGACAACACAACAACACTAAGCCATGATAGAAACATTTTAAACATTACTTTTTATAAACTAATACTATATAAAATAAACAGTCTTAACGTAAGTACCTTTCCTTTAAATATTAAGTATGTAATGTACTAACACAATCTATAAGTAATATAACGTACATCATACAGAGCATGTACACTATTTTTAATGTTAATGCTTTACACACGTTGCAATATTATAATGTTTACTTGTATTTAAATTTAAATTTTTTTTAAACGCTATACTGTTTACATACCCTGTAATGTGTGTATGCTTACACAAATATCGGTAACGTTTACATCAAAATAGTATACGTGCATAAGTTGTTATTAAAACAAATTTAACGTATACAGAATGTTACTCCACGGAGATTACACCTTTCCTCTTTTTATTACAGTGTTATGCATTACATACAACATAACAATCAAGCAACCGTAACAGTTATAAAGTACAAGTATAAAAATATCATGTAATTAGGATATGTAATAAACGTACATACGTAGTTGTTTCATTATAGTTTGGGTTTTGTATGCATCGTCGTAATATATACTTAGGAAAGGTTATTATTATGTATCGTAGTATTCACGTACGTAACATATAAAATATGTTATGTTCGTTTAACAACGTTATATATAACCTTTCCTATTATTACTATATTTACATATAGGTAAACAAACGCATATCACAATGATGCATAAATATTACAATACAATTATTTTAAAATCATGTACATGTGTACGTTTAATATAAATTGTAAAATACAATGATATACTTATAGACGACAAAGTGTTTTAATTGTAAGTATCTGATGGTAGCCTAATCCTGTATTTCTATAAACACCTTTCCTACGTGTTGTATATAACATACGTGTACGTTACGCTTAACCCTATTTCCGTAAGCGTAATATTATTAACATAATATAATGGTACGCATACCTTAAACTAGTTCGGTATGTACGTTTTACTTTTTATGTAAGTTCCATCAACGTAATAAAGTATAGTAACCTTTCCATATTATATAGTAATATAAGCAATGTATTAGAAATTCACCAAAAAGAAAAATATATAGTATAGCACATAAACTACGTATAATGTTAATGCTTACATATTTTTACTGATTACACTGTTTTACGTAATTGAGTTAAACCTTTCCAGCTAAATGTATACTTTGTTATTTTTACAAGAACCTCAATGCAACAACATTATATAAGTAATACATAAATAATTTATAACAAATAAACCTTAATATACATAATATAATATAAACAACATATCCTGTTAGATATAGTTTGTGTTCACACGTTTACCAACATTCAAACTTTATTAAAATAAAATTGAACATGCACATAGATTCCCTTCGGGGGATAACATAACGATCTTACGTATATTATACGACATGTATACACAAAAGTTACATTAAACATTATATAAAAAAATGTATTATCTTTTGTGCCCGATGATATTTTGTTAGATTAAAGTATTGCTTAATAGGAAAGGTTACATTTAATTATATTAATATACAAAACGTTCTTTTATGCGTAACATGTCTATGATTAATATATTCTTATAAGTAATGTATTTAAGACAAACATTACCTACTATGTTTGTGTTAAGCATGCTACATACAACACCTTTCCTACGTAATATGTATGTAATCCCGTAGCGTTCACACATAAACAAAACAATTAAATACATTAAGTTCACTGTGATATATTTACTTGTAGACTATGTGTGGAATGTAACATTATACCTACACCCTACAGTCTACATATATATTAGTATACATATTATTACAATACATCTTGTATGTTAACGATATCAACAAATATATGGACGCTTACTTGCATATATGCATAAACCTTTCCTACAGTACTTACATATGTCTTTGTTGTAAACACAAAAACACACAACATAAAATTAATATATATATGTATACATATATCGGATGAGTACAAGTATAGCTAGTAACATCATATGGTTAAGGGTTTACGTAAATGTTAATTAATGTTATTATGTTATCGCAGGATAGAAGTTCAACATATAATTAGTATTGTACTCACGTACAAATAGTAATATACATTACGTAATGTATACTTTTATAATAAGTACCTTTCCCGTAAAGTGCATGTTAATAATATGCATATCCTACCGGATATAATGCAAGTTACATTTTATGTAATAAGATTAATTATGTATACGTATGTGATATGTCTATTCTGCGCTGTGAACAATTTATGTATATAATTATTTACACTTATGTAATAACATAGTGTATGTATATAATATGTGTATTTCAATATGCTTCTCCCCTAAAATTTTTTTTAGTTGATATGTTTTATGTTGCTTACATAATACGTTACATTATGTTTACGTTGGAAAGGTTATACCCATGCACTTGTAATTGACTATACGCATACTAATATTTTTATTTTGTATTTATATTATACTATATATATATATTTGTGATAGGTAATAACTTTATAAAAATTTAATAAATGTTAATTTCTATATATCAATATTCTTGTTTTAAATTTAAGTAATAATTATTGGTAGATATAATAATGGAAAGGTACATCCACGATCATACAATGATATATAAATCTTTTTTAGTGTAATTTATATAATTATGTTTACTGTATACATAGGAAAGGTTATGGGGAGCAATATTTAAAAACACGTTACGTTTATGAATAGCTTACACATAGAATTTCATTAGGTTACATGCTTTATATCATGTACCGTGTATACGTTTATACAGGAAAGGTTTACGTATTTTAAATTAATTAATATCCACGGTATAGGTTACGCTATTACCTAATATTATACATGATTATATAATGTAATACATGTAATTAATTGAACTTGTTTTGTGTTGATTTTAATATTATGCATTTCATAACATTATAGGAAAGGTTACGTATGCGCTGTTGTTTATTACACGGTGCATTGCACAAATTATAATTAACAGTACACGTGTCATATGTCACGTAACCTACAATTTACTTTTTAACATCACTAATACGTTTAATGTATACTATGTGTACTTTATTAAGCTTACCTTTCCCCTAAGTACAAAAATAGAGATAGGTGTATTCAAACACAAAAAACACGAGAAATATAGATGTTAGCCGTTTACATATTATATTAATAAAAAAATAAAACAATACTTCTTTAAAAGTATTATAAAGGCGTACAAGTGCTTTATATGTTTAACATATAATATGCAATGTGTAATTTACAAACTTTAATAGTAACATATGACGTACAGTAACCTTTCCTTTTATTAATAGTATGTATATGTGTAAACAAACAATAACAAAAATTTTAGAATTGTTAATTTTTATTATAATTTGTTTAATGCATCTTAATAAAAAGTAGTGTATTAATTTATACGTGTATAAATTGTACAATACGCGTATACATTACACGTGTACTGTATATATATAAATAAAAATATACGTATACGTAGATTATAGTAGTTAAATTTAATATTCTTTACAGCGTTTTATGTGTAACCTTTCCTGCGTAGATACAGCATACTTAAAAGTCATTTTATAATTCAATAAATTTTTTTAATTACGCAAGGTGTAATACAGGCCAGCAACATACAGAACCTTTTCCTATGTATAATATAAAAGTAAGAGTTAATTATTATATTAATTTATTTCCAATGGTTTGTATTAACATCAAACATGTTACTAATTGTATACGCATTACATAATAAGTATAAGCACGCGGTTATGCTTAACCCGATACTATTAGTTTTAATAAATTATATACTGTAATGTATAGTATGTTTGTATACTATACATAAACAGCGTTCACGGTGTGGCTATTTGTTTTTGTTTTTTGGTGTTTAATAATACACGCGTGTTCGGTTGTTACGGAAAGGTGCATACATTCCGTACTTTACGTAATACAAATGTACATTATTAAACCTATTAGTAATACTATAATAAAAAGCATTAGGTTATTAACATCTGCGTTTTTGTTTTTTATTAATTACTTACTACTACTATTAATTTTAATAGGAAAGGTTACTGTAGTTATATATACGTTACGTAGGTAATAATGATCTGTATGTTACTTTATAAAAATTGTTTTTCTTTTGATTTATTTTTTTAAAGTTATTACAATGGAAAGGTCTCGTAAGGGTTTAAAGCCGTAAAATCGTTTAAAGTTAATAGTTATATATACAACTAGTGTACTATGTTGTAATGTGTATAACGTTTTATATAATAAAAGTGACTACTTATAATAAATATGATGTTAATACGTAATAGTTCATTTATGTGATATAATACAGTAATGTAATGTACATCGCATAGGAAAGGTGTAACACGTAATTTTAGTTTTTTTTTATATTACAAGCTCAGTATGGTATGTTGAATATATATAATAAAACGTATACATAATGTTCATCCTGTATATAACGTTTCACATAACGTAACATACACCTTTCCGGTTAGTTACATGTTATAATTAAAGTTTACAGTATTATTATGTCTACAATACAGTTATATATAAATGTTATTACTTATATATAACTTCCATGTATGTTAATATTAATATATTATAAACGTACTCGATCATCATATACGGTGTAGGAATGTATCTACTGAGAAACGTAATGATGTATACTATATGGACGGGTCTTATAATTTTAGGCTATAAAAGGACTAAACGGCATTAAACCTTTCCTAACAATATACAAGTAATATTTGTTGTATGTATACACAAATACAAATAACAGTATACGCTACGTAACTTCAACTGGGCTACGTAAACTGGTATGTACTCGTAAAAAATATATGGTTATGTTACTACGTATAGCATGTAAATAAATGTACGCCTACAATAATAGTATAACCTTTCCTACATATACTGTATTACGTAGGGCTGTACACAACAACACAACAACAGGTAAATACAAACTTATTACATTCATTAAAAAATTATATTATATTAATAAACCTTTCCAAAATAGTATGTTATACAAGTGTGTACAACATACAAAACAAATCTATTGCACACAACTCAGTTTGTAATGCAATTATATATATATATATTATCACATAGCAATATACAAATATATTAAATTTTAGGATATAATTACATACATATAATTTTACACATCGGTTATGTTTTTCTTACTGTTGTATACACAACAACATACGTAACCATGTGTAATAGGAAAGGTATACTATGTAGATTACTTGCCTCAAATACATTTATCTTGTACATATGTTATGTAATATAACATTACATAAATTTTATACAAGTATTTGTTGTATAAATTTCTTTTATTACTATACATGGAAAGGTGTTGCATGTACGGTACTGACTCCACAGGTGTATGTTAATTACTTGTAAACTAATACCGAAAATAAAAATTAAAAACGAACGCATGCCCGTAAATACTAAACATGCCAGGGTTATTGTTATGGTTTGTTTTGTACAGTAGAATATAATCTGTGTAATTTATAGGAAAGGTACTTTACGTAAAAACTGTATGTATGATTAAAATTAATGTTTTATGCTTTTAAATGCGTAACATAACATGTACGTAAATGTAATAACCCGTATGACTTTACATAAGTATATACTGTTACATCCGTTTGTTGTATATAAATATATTGATATATGGATCGTATTACTGTATTCAAAATTAATGTGTAACGTGATAACATTACTTACGTATATACATTTAACATAGTATAATTAAATATATAACAAATATTAATAGGCTGTAATAGAAACCTTTCCAATTTATAATCATATAATGTTCTATACATCGGACAAACCAAATTACATAACTTATAAAAATATTGATATACATAATTTCTATGTAATGTATGTTGCCGTCAGCATTACATGCTTAACCTTTTTATGTAATTCATTAATTTTATTGTTGTTGTTGTTGCTGTTGCATAACATAAACGTAATGTATTATAGGAAAGGTATCTTTAGTAATGTACACCTTTCATACGTAACATGTAGTGTAGGTTAGTTGCTTGCAACTAAATAAAAAACGTATAAGTTATGCTAGTGTTAATTTTAAAAACACATTACGCTATGTGATATTACATGCATGGGATGTTGTATTTTACAACATACCTATTATTCAATATAGTTCACATATGAAAACTAAGTACGTGTTACATTATTTTTGTTGCTTGCACCAACTACGTTAAATGTCTTCCTTAGGAAAGGTGCATTTCCTATCACAACGTTACGTGAGGATTGTGTGATGTACACTTACGTACATATAATAAACAACACTAATGCGTAGTATGTATACACAATGTATAGTTATGTTAAACAAGCATAGACAAAAATTGTATTACCCTATTTTATTATGTTTAATTATTGTCGTAGACAATATTGTTATTGCATGACACCTTCTAGGAAAGGTCCTCCGCAGATGCACGTAAGTCTTACATAAAATGTTTCAATATACTTGTATGTATAACGTTATTATATACAACACTGTTATAAGTTATTACCTTTCCACGTAGTATTGTATGTGTTCAGCATACGTAAAACAACAAAAAAACTAAAGCATACATATCCGTTTATGTATGTATGACATTAAAAAAAGTTATCTCCAAAATAATACACGTTATGTATAAACATAAATGATATTATTAATTATACAACTATATGTGGACGTTTATTCATAATATACTGTATATCATGTAGATTGTTATCGAACCTTTCCTAGTTATATACGGTTAATATTTGCATGTACATAAAATACACAACAGAAGCAAATAGTGTATGCCTGTACATGTAATTAACTTTCTAAAAATTATTATATCTTTTTCTAGGTTTAACCTTAACACACAAACAAGTGTTTATGTAGGGTGAATTAAATACGTTATAAAACATCACTTTTAACGCCTTACTTTTTTATAAAGTTTAACATTGACGCAATGATACCGTTGGTAAACCGTAACACTTTAATGTAACGTTTACATAAATTTATAAAAATTATAAAACATAAGTTATAAAATTTTATAACAACGTTCATAACGAATGTAGTTTACCGTACGTAACGACTTTTTTTATGTACAGTTATAAAATGTATGATTTTAAGTGTACAACTATAACTTTTATAGACGTAACATAGTACAGTATTAAAACATCATACCTAGCGGCTTGTTTTTATAGTTACGTATAAAATGTTACGCTACGTAGCGTAAATTATAATTTCATTAAAATTTTGTAATATTCAGTTATAAATTACCGGCTGTAGCAAGCTGTTTTTAATAATAACATACAAACAATCGTTTAAGTGCGATAAATAACACACGGTGTAAAACACGATTCTTAGAGGCTATTTTTTTATAAATTTTTATAACTACGCAATGATACAGCTGGTAAATCATAACCATTTATAAAAACGTTTATAAAATTTTATAAAACGCATAAAAAAATTTTATAAACATTTATAAAAATTTTATAAATTTATAAAAAAATTTTATAAAATTTATAAAAATGCTGATTTTTCAAAAA
>Ga0193963_1001815_pt1 | contig 10368 bp, 11 predicted proteins | sample FB_6_MG_FD_140359 | JGI IMG/M metagenome (GOLD analysis project Ga0193963, IMG submission 140359) | Microbial mat bacterial communities from the Broadkill River, Lewes, Delaware, United States - FB_6_MG | ecosystem: Environmental > Aquatic > Freshwater > River > Microbial mats | place: USA...
TATAATCCCATCATCATTAGAAAAATTACTATCCAGTAATTAAAATGTCCTAATAACTCATTCATTATGATTCACCCCAGAGAAAGAATAAAAGATTAGTAATACTGTTGAAAATACTGCTAAACCAACACCAGCTTCAACCAATATAATACCCATATGTTGACCAGCTACTGGATTTGAAGATAATGCATTATAGTCTAAGAATGGCTTGTCTGAAAGAAGACTCGCTAATCCTGTTACACCATAAATTAATACACCTAATGCAGCTAATCTTGGTAAAATTTCAGAAGGAATAACTTTCCTTGCATAACCTTCTCCAAAAACTAAACTGTAAAGAATAATACCACTTGCAAAAATCACACCAGCTTGGAAACCACCTCCGGCACCAAAGTCACCGTGGAATTGTACATAAAGTCCAAAGATTAAAATTAATGCAATAAATGGTTTAACTACAATCCATAAAACTGTATTTTGTTCTGGTTCTTGTTTAGGTTCAACATGTCCCATTCCAAGTAATAATAGTACTGCAACACCAGCACTGAAAATAACAACAGTTTCACCAAATGTATCATATCCCCTGAAACTTGCAAGAACAGCAGTTACAACATTTGGAATATCAATTTTTTCTTGTGTCAATTGAATAAATTCAGGTGCAACATGTAAATGAACAGGAGCGTTAGCATCTCCCATATTTGGGAAATCAGCTGTACCGTAAATTAAAGCAGCACCCGTAAGTATTACAATAAATAATCCTAATGCTGAATGTCTATGTTTTGCATTTTCAACTGCACCTGTAAGTCTTAATGCAGCTAACATAAGTACCGTAGAAAAACCAGCACCAACAGCTGCTTCAGTAAATGCAACATCTACTGCATCTAAATCAAGAAACAGTAAAGCGGCAACAAAACTGAAAATACCAAACAGCATAGTAGCAACAAATAAATTTGTTACCTTCATAGCGGTAAAAGCTATCAATACAAGGAAAGCAAGTAAACAAACATCAATTATTAGATGAAGATTCTCTATCACTTTGACTCCTTACCTGAAAGCTCAGCTTCAGTTTGTGATTGATTTTTATCACTGCTCGTTATTTCCATTTCAGGTGTATTACCTCCATGAGCAGCAGCACGACATAATGCGTGTGTAATTGTTGGATTTGCAACTACCATTATTAAAATTATAAGTACTAGTTTTGCAGAATCCAGCGTAAATCCAGTATCTAACATAATACCTATAATTAATAGTGGTGCAGCTAGTGATTCAGTAACACTTGCTGCATGTAATCTTGTGTAAAAACTAGGAAGTCTTAACAGACCAATTGCACCAGTTAAAGTGAAAAACCCTCCAAGAAGTAAACAAATATCACTTAATAAGTCTATAATCATGATTGTTCTCCTTGTGGATTGTATTGTTCAAAGAAACGCATAACAGCAAGCGTTCCAACAAAGTTAACAAGTGTATACATTAATGCAATATCAACATAACTGAACCAACCTAATGCATGTCCACCAACAACAATTAATAGAACTGTTTTAGTACCAAAAGAATTAACAGCTAATATTTGATCATAAATATTTGGCCCTAAAAAGGCACGAATTAATGTCAGGGCTAATGTAATTAGTAAAGCAATTATGGCAGCGGCGATCATTGACTCTCCTCTAGGCAAATAAGACGTCTTTCCATATCACCTTCTTCTAATTCATCAAGACCCTCTGAATTTAATGCATGAACAATAAAATAATCTTCACCAACTTCCGTAGTTACGGTACCTGGCGTTAAGGTTATTGAATTAGCATAAATTGTTTTAATTAGGGGATCCTTAATGTTTACTTTTATCTTACGAGAGGCTGGTTTAATTGGCAGTGATGGATTCCAGATACGTCGTGCAACATCAATGTTGGTAACGATTACCTGCCAACTTAGCCATCCAAGATAAGAAAAAAACTTTAGAGAGAACAACATACGAACTGGAGCGTTGTCGTTTCTATCCATACGACTAACCAGCCAAGTAACCAGAACAATAGATGCAAGACCTAAAGTTAATAAAAGCATACTGGTATGACCGGATAACAACATCCAAAATAAGGCAAGAATGCAAGCTAGTATAAAATATTTCATGGCGAAATTCTAACTAAACTCTATTAAAATGTCAAGATAATACACCATAATATCAAATAAAATAATATTCTAGTAAAGTGCAGTTCAAACAGTAACAATAATATAGTAAAAGCTTAAAATTATGGCTATATCAAAAGATTTAAAGAGGTTCAATAATTATTTAAAATCCTAGTAAACTTTTACTACACAAAAGTTTTTATAAATAATCAAAATACTTGCTTGTTTAAAACTCATATTTTGATTATTTTAAATTATTTCTTCTTAATATAATGGGCTCCTAACGAAGATGTACGTTTTAGAGCAGATTCTAGTATAGATTTTGCGGTAAGCAACCTTAAAAATAATAATCTACCAACATCTTCTTCTAAAAATGTTTCTATTTGTTTCAAAGATTCTTTTAATTTAGATTCTTCTCTTACAATCGCAGCATTATCCCACATGATTTTTCTTAAAATATTTTTTATATCTTTATCAATAGTTTTATTACGAACATAAGACTTTATAATATCTGTATAGTTTTCGTATGAAATTTTGAAATTTTCTTTCATAGAGTTTTCAATTGCAATTTTAGAGAAAACGACACCTTCAAGCAATGAATTTGAAGCAAGTCTGTTTGCTCCATGAACTCCAGAGCAAGCCGCCTCTCCAATTGCATAAAGATTTTTCGTATTTAAAACTTTTGCATTAATATCAGTTTGTATTCCACCCATAGCATAATGAAATGCAGGAGAAATAGGAACTTTTTCAAAAGGTAAATCATAACCTAAATTATTCAAGTTTGAATAAATATTTGGAAACCTTTTTCTGAAAAAGTTTTTCTCAAACTTATCAAAAGACAAATAAACCTGTAAATTAGTTTTATGAAAATAATCAAATATTGCACGAGAGACTACATCTCTTGGAGCCAATTCTCCATCTTTATGATAATCAAATAAAAATCTGTAATCATTTTCATCTACAATATAAGCACCCTCTCCTCTTAAAGCTTCACTAAGAAGAGTTTTTCTTGCAAATGAAGTCCCTTTAAATACAGTAGGATGAAATTGCATCATTTCCATGTCTTTTAAAGGAAGTCCCTTTTCAAAACAAATACCTTGTACTTCCCCTGCAATAGTTGTAGAATTTGTGTGATATCTATAAATTGATCCTATTCCACCACTTGCTATAATTGTATTATGAGCATATGCAACTTTTGTTTCCGTTTCACTTACAAAATATTGTGCACCGTAACAAATACCGTCTTTTATTAATAAGTCATTTACAACTGCATTTGTTTCCATATCATGTCTACAATGTTTTAGTAAAAAAAGATGCATCATTCTTCCTGTTGCATCTCCATCTGCATGTAATATTCTACTTCTACTATGAGCAGCTTCTTTTGTAAATGCTAATTCGCCATCCTCATTTAAATCAAATTCTAAGCCATTATCAATTAAATCATGAATACAATCAAATGAATTTTCACTTAGCACTTGGACAGCTTTCTTATTATTGTAATTTGCACCAGCTATTAAGGTATCTTCAATATGTTTAGGTATATCAGCAGCATCAACTGCAGTTGCAATACCACCTTGTGCATAAAAGGTATTACACTCCCAAGGTGACTTTTTACATAAAATTAAAACTTTTTTTGTTTTTGGGATTAATCTTGCAGCATTTAAACCTGCTATCCCAGAACCTATAATAATATAGTCGTATATCATTATTTTACTACTTCCTTTTTATCATCAACATAAACTGGTGGTCCTTTATAACCACACCCACTTAAAGATAATAAAACTCCTGCTATAATAATAGCATGAAAAAAATGAATGAAATTCTTAGTCATCTTAAAAATAATCCTGAATTCAGAAAGATTAATACACAAGAGACAATCCAAAAGTTCATAGAACTATTGCCATTGAAACTAAAAAAAGGTATAAAATTCGCCTATGTAAAGCGACAAATACTATACTTCGTATTAACTCATCCTGTTTATAAAATGGAGTTTGAGTATAACAAGAGTTTAATAAATACACTATTAAAAAAATCTAGCATTGCTAACGTAGAAGAAGTTAAGTTTTTTGTAACAAATAAGATTGAAAGAAGAGAAAAAAAGAAATTAAAACAAGATGATTCTTTTCAAGAAAGATCATATGGAATATTTCAAAACAGTATCCAGAATGAGGAACTCCATAATAAAATTGAAGAGATAAGAAGTATTATAAAAAAGTCTTAAAAAGCTTCATTCTTTTTTTATAATCTGGACAATATACTTCAACTAAATCCCAAAATTTTTTTGAATGATTCTTATGCTTTATATGTGCTAATTCATGAATTACTACATATTCAACTATTTCTATAGGATACTTTACTAATAGTATATTAAAATTTAATCCATTTTTATAATTACATGAACCCCAAGTATTTTTATTCTTCCTAAATTTTATTGATGTAGAATAAAGATTCATCTGTTTTGAATATTTTGAAACAAGTTCAGGAATAATTTCTTTTGCTTTTTCTCTATAAAATTCATCGATATTTTTTAATAAACTATTTTTTATATATTTTTCACCTAAAAATAAGTATTCATTAGATTTTAAAGATTCTTTTTTTATAGAATTAATTCTATGCTCAATCCATATTTTTTTATTATCTATTAATTTCTTAGCATCATTTAATGTAAAAAAAATATTTGATGAGATTTCAATTAAATTACTACTTTTAATTCTTAGATAAGTATGTCTATTTCTTGTTTTTTTTATTAGTTTTACAGTAACTGTTTTATTTAATATTTCAATATCGAAAATCATCTCAACTCTTAAGCAAATTTTAGGTAAAATCATACCTAAATTTATTAAAGGGATGATAAAAAAATGAAAATTGCAAATAGAATGGAAAACCTATCTCCGTCAGTAACAATGGCGATTACGGCATTAGCAAGAGAGCTAAAAGCTCAAGGAAAAGACATTTTAAGTTTTAGTGCTGGTGAACCAGACTTTGATACACCTGAAGTAATTAAAGAAGCAGCAATAAAAGCTATCAAGGATGGTCATACAAAATATACAGCTGTCGAGGGTACAATTCAAACAAAAAACGCAATTATAAATAAATTAAAAAAAGATCATGGCTTAGAATACAATCTAGATGAAGTTATTGTATCAAATGGTGCAAAACACTCTTTATTTAATCTTTTTCAATGTTTAATTGAAGAGGGAGATGAAGTAATTATTCCAGCTCCTTACTGGGTAACATACCCAGATCAAGTAAAATTCTCTGATGGTGTACCTGTATTCATTGAAACTGATGATACAAACAACTTTAAAATTACAGCAGAACAATTAAAAGCTGCAATTACACCAAAAACAAAAATATTATTATTAAATACTCCTTCTAATCCATCTGGTGCAGTTTATACAAAAGAAGAGCTTTTATCAATTGGTGAAGTTTTAAAAGGTACTGATATTTTAGTACTTTCTGATGAAATGTATGAAAAAATCATGTATGATGGAACAACATTTAATGCTGCTGCATCAGTTAGTGATGATATGTTCCAAAGAACTGTAACAATCAATGGTATTTCAAAAGCTGTTGCAATGACTGGTTGGAGATATGGATATGTTGCAACTCCAAATAAAGTTCTTGTTAAAAACATGACTAAACTTCAAGGCCAAGTTACTTCAAATGTAAACTCAGTAACTCTTCAAACTGCAATCACTGCTTTAGATGGTAGTGCAAATGCAGATATTGAAATGATGAGAAAAGAGTTTGAAAAAAGAAGAGATGTAGCAGTTGCGCAATTCAATGCAATAGAAGGATTAAGTGTAAATAGCCCGGATGGAGCATTTTATCTTTTCATAAATATTAAAAAAGTAAATCCAGATTCTATGAAGTTTGCTGCTGACCTTTTAGAAAAAGAAGGTGTTGCTATTGTACCAGGTCTTGCATTTGGAACAGAAGGATTCTTTAGATTCTCTTTTGCTACAGATTTAGCAACAATTGAAGAAGGAATTAGAAGAATTAAAAATTTTGTGGAAAATAATAAATAATAATGACTCCACAAAAAAAAGCTACCGTAGTATCTAGTAGTGTTGCGGCACTACTTACACTTATAAAACTTGTAGTTGGTATTGCAAGTGGATCAGTTGCAGTTTTAGCTTCTGCAATTGATTCCGTTCTAGATATGTTTGTATCAGTATTTAACTATTTTGCTATTAACAATTCAGAAAAACCAGCTGATAAAACCTTTAATTATGGAAGAGGAAAAATTGAAGCTTTAGCTTCTGTAATAGAAGGTACTATTATTACAGTTTCAGGACTTTTTTTACTCTACCAAGCAATAAAAAAAGCTATAAATGGAGAAGTATCTACTTACTTAGGTATCTCTTTAACAGTCATGATTATATCATTAATCATAACAATAGCTCTTGTTTTATACTTAAATAAAGTAGCACGTCAAACAAATAGTATGGTCATCAAAGCTGATGCACTTCATTATAAAACAGATGTATATACAAATATCGCCGTTTTAGTCTCTCTAGTTCTTGTAAATTTTACGGGGATTGAACTAATTGATGTAATAGTAGGTGGAGGAATTTCAATATTTATTATCTACTCTGCTTATGAACTTATTCAAGAAGGTGTATTAGTATTATTAGACAGATCTGTTGATGAAGAAATTGTTGAAGGTATTATTGAGATAATCAAATCAGAAGAAAAAGTCAATACTCATCATTTATTAAAAACTAGAGATGCAGGAAGTCAAACTTTTGTAGAAGTTCACTTAGTCTTTGATTGTATTATTACATTAATGGATGCTCATAGAGTAACAGATAGAATAGAAGACAAAATAAAAATGCTTGACTCTAATAGAAACTGGGTTATAAATATTCATATGGATCCATATGATGACTTTGAAATAAATGATGAAGGAAAACAATGTTCAATAAATTAATTTTATCTCTAATTTTATTAGCCACAACACTTTTTGCAGAAATTGATTTTCAAAATGCAATGATATATAAAGCAGATATAAATTCAAAGACTGCTTATGATATGCAACAAAACGGAACTTTAGTAATCGATGTTAGAACAAAAAGAGAATTTAACACTTTACGAGCAAAAAATTCTATTAATATCCCTGTTTTCTATGAAAAGAATGGACAAAGAGTATTTAATAGAAATTTTCCAAAAGAAATTTATGAAACATTAAATGGTGATTTAAATAAAAATGTTATACTTATTTGTAGAAGTGGTTCTAGAACAAAACTTGCTTCAAATCTTTTGGCCTACCAAGGATTTAAAAATGTATATAATATAAAAGATGGTTTCCAGTATGATTGGACAAAGGTTAATTTACCAACAGAAAAATAGGGAACTGAATGAATTATTTAAAAATACTAGGTGCGAGTGGAAGTAAAACAAAATTTACGGGAACAACTTCATTCCAAATCTATAATGATATTATTGTTGATGCCGGGAATATTATCAATTCACTTGGAGAAGATGCATTATCAATTAATCATATTTTTTTAACACACTCACATTCTGACCATATAATTGATTTGCCATTTATTATAGAAAGTTTCTTTGAACAAAGAACTAAACCTTTAATGGTATATGGTTCAAAAGAAACTCTAAACTCACTTAGAGCTCACACATTTAATAATGAAATTTGGCCAGACTTTACTAAAATAAACCTTCCCAATTCACAAGTGAAATCTTTAATATTAAATGAAATAGAAGCTAATGAAACAATTAAAATTGGTCCATACAATATTACTCCAATTGTAGCAAATCATATCAAAGGTGCCTTTGGTTTTACAATTATTAAAGATAACCTAAATGGCTATGTAATTAGTGGTGATACATATGAGAATGAAGCATTATGGGAAGTTGTAAATAATAATAAAAAAATCAAGTCTGTAATTATAGAATGTTCTTTCCCTTCAAAAATGAAAACATTAGCATTTAATAGTAAACATCTAACGCCAGAAATCTTAAAAAATGAATTAAAATCTTTAAAAAGAGATGATGTTCAAATATTTATTTACCATTTAAAACCTTCATTCAAAAAAGAAATGATAAAAGAAATTAAAGATTTAAAAATTCTTTCTAAAGGTGGAAAGATACTTGAAGAAGGTGATGTTATCCACATTGATACGGGTGAGATAGAAATAGATATTATTAGCCATAATAAATTCGAAAGGATAATGGAAGTAAATCAAGAACTTTCATCACAAGTTGATAAAAACAAACTTTTTGAAATGATTTTAACTCTTACTAGGGAACTTACACATTGTGAAGCTGGAACTCTGTATATTATGTCAAAAGATAAAAAAGATTTAGAATTTAAAGTTGTTCAAAATGACCCAATGAACATTCAAATGGGTGGAACAAATGATAATTTAACTTGGGATCCCTTACCTTTATATGTAAAAAATGGCTATAAAAACGAAAATATGGTAGCTGTAGTCTCTGCTCTAGAAAATAAAATAATCAATATATCAGATGTATATCATAATAAAACATACGACTTTGAAGGAACTAAAAGATTTGATAAAAACACAGGTTATAAATCAAAATCTATGTTAGTTATTCCTTTAGTTAATCATGAAGAAGATGTTATTGGTGTATTACAACTAATAAATAAAACAAAAGTATTAGATGAAGTGATTCCTTTTGATGATGCAGATGAAACAATTATAAAAGCCCTAGCAGGACATGCTGCAATGGCACTTACAAATACTCAACTTATTTCTAGTTTAGATGATTTTTTAAACTCTTTTGTTTCTACAATTGGGCAAGCAATTGATACTAAATCAAGACATACGATGAATCACATTGGAAATGTTGCAAAAATAGCAAACCTTATTTCAAAAGCAATTCATGATGATGAAACAATTTATAAAGAAGTAAAATATTCAAAAAATGACTTCAAACAAATTAAGCTTGCAGCAATGATGCATGATATTGGAAAAATCTCAATGCCCGAGTCGATTATTGATAAAGGAACAAAACTTGAGACAATAATTGATAGAATAGAAATTATTCAAAACAAATTTGAAATTTTAAAAAGAGATTTAGAAATTCTACTTTTAAAAGATATTATTACTAAAGAAGATTATCTAGAATCAATCACTCAAATCAAAGATGATTTTGAATTTATAAAAGATATTAATATTGGTAGTGAATTTTTAGATGATGAGAAAGTTGATAGAATTCAAACTATTTCTGAATATACTTATATTTTAAATGATAAAAAAATATCACTTTTAACGCAAGATGAAGTAAAAAACTTAAGTATTAGAAAAGGTACTTTAACAGATGATGAAAAAGACACTATGAACAATCATGCAAAACTATCTTTAGATATGTTAAGTACACTACCTTTTCCTAAAAAATACGATAAAGTATTAAATATCGCGGCAAATCATCATGAAAAACTTAACGGTAAAGGATACCCAAGAGGTTTAAATAAAAATGATTTAACTCTAGAAGATAGAATTATGATCTTAGCAGATATTTTTGAGGCATTAACAGCACGTGATAGACCATATAAAGAAGGTAAGAAACTTTCTGAAGTATTTAATATACTATCTATAATGGCAAAAAATGATGAAATAGATGCTGATTTATTAAAGTTTTTTCATGATAGTGAAGCACTATTTGATTATGCAAATGAAAAACTAGAGCCTTCACAAATAGATGAGAGTAAATTAGATTTATAATGAATACAGTAAAAGCTATAAAAAAGTTTTTAGTATATTTTAGTGTAGCACTAGTTTTAGGTTCTATACTAACTCTTTTTTATTTCTTTTCTCCAAAAGCATTAGAGTCTATTGATAATAGATTAAGAGACTCTTTTTTTACAATTAGAGGTGAAATACCAAATACAGATAACATAGTTATCGTAGATATAGATGAAAAATCATTAAAAGAGCTAGGTCAATGGCCTTGGTCTAGAAATAAAGTCGCTAAAATCTTGGAAAACTTAACAAAATCTGATGTAGGTTTAATATCTTTTGATATGGTTTTCCCCGAGTCAGACAATAGTTCTCCTCATAAAATATTTAAAAAATATAATATACAAAGAGAAAACACTCCAAATTATGATTTAGAGTTTTCTCAAACAATTGCAAATACACCTACTATACTAGGCTATTTATTTGAATTTAAAGAAGATATAGAACATATAAGTCAAAAAGCACCTCAAGTCCCAGCAATATTTATTGAAAGAAATAAAACTCTAGGTTCACAATATCTATTAAA
>Ga0193963_1001818_pt1 | contig 10360 bp, 9 predicted proteins | sample FB_6_MG_FD_140359 | JGI IMG/M metagenome (GOLD analysis project Ga0193963, IMG submission 140359) | Microbial mat bacterial communities from the Broadkill River, Lewes, Delaware, United States - FB_6_MG | ecosystem: Environmental > Aquatic > Freshwater > River > Microbial mats | place: USA...
AGCCTCAGCGGCGTGAATTGATCCTGCTCCCAGGTGCCCTCCGGTCGAAATGTGACACCCAGCTCAACTTTGCCATCACGCACCAGTTCCACGGTTTCCTCGGCAACCACATCATTCACTTGCACATTAATGCCCGGATAACGCTGGCGAAAGCGGGCAATAATCTCGGGTAACTGGTTAGCCGCAAACGATGGCATCGCGGCAATTGAAACCAGACCCCGCTCCAGGGCAAAGCGTTGACGCATTTCCTCTTCCATATCGTCCCACTCGTTCACCAGCCGCCGTCCTCGTTCGTACAGGGCTTTTCCTTCCGGTGTCAGAGACACTGCGCGGGTCGTTCGAACCAGCAGCTGCCCTCCGACACTGTCCTCCAGCGACTTGATCGCCAGACTCAGGGCCGGTTGCGACATGAACATTTTTTTACTCGCTTCAGCAAAGCTGAGCGTCTGTGCAACCGCCAGAAAGGCCTTGAGTTGTCGCAATGTCATTTATAAGTTTTCCAAAACAATCATTTGATTTTTTAAATTTAACTTAAATAAAACCTTGAGGCATGCTTTCAGCCAGATCGAACAACAAACAGATCAGTGCTCAGGATACGCCGGTAGCCGATTCGCCTCTGATGCAGGGATATCTTGCAGGAATCCCTACCATCAGACACCGACACTCAGGCATCAGCCATCCATCTGGTTAGCGCAACGAGGACAATAACAATGCCCGGTTTTGATAAGGTAGTTAACAGTTACGAAGAGGCCATGCAGGGCCTCGAAGACGATATGACCATCATTGCAGGTGGCTTTGGTCTGTGTGGTATCCCGGAAGGGTGCATCGCACAAATCAAGAAGATGGGTAGCAAAGGCCTGACCGTTGTTTCCAACAACTGTGGCGTCGATGGCTTTGGTCTGGGCATTCTGCTGGAAGACCAGCAAGTCAAAAAAATGGTTTCCTCTTACGTCGGTGAAAATGCACTGTTTATGAAGCAGTTGCTGGAAGGCGACCTCGAAGTTGAACTGACACCTCAAGGCACGCTGGCTGAAAAAATGCGCGCTGGCGGTGCTGGCATCCCGGCGTTCTACACCGCCACCGGTTACGGCACTCAGGTAGGTGAAGGTAAAGACGTCCGTGAATTCAACGGTCGCAAGTACATTATGGAAGAGTCCATCACCGGTGACTTTGCCATTGTCAAAGGCTGGAAAGCGGATCGTTACGGCAATGTTATTTACCGTCACACGGCCCAGAACTTCAATCCGATGGCCGCCACCGCTGGCAAGATTACCGTGGTTGAAGTGGAAGAGATTGTAGAGCCAGGCGAACTGGATCCAACTCAGATCCACACACCGGGTATCTATGTTGACCGCCTGATTCTGGGCACTTTCGAAAAACGTATCGAACAGCGCACTGTGCGCGAAGCTTAAGGGAGATTATTACTATGGCACTTTCCCGCGAACAAATGGCTATGCGCGTCGCTCGTGAGCTACAAGACGGCTACTACGTTAACCTCGGCATCGGTATTCCGACGCTGGTCGCCAACTACATTCCAGATGGCATGGAAGTGATGTTGCAGTCCGAAAACGGCTTGTTGGGCATGGGCCCCTTCCCGACGGACGATGAAGTTGATGCCGACATGATCAATGCCGGTAAGCAAACAGTGACAACCGCCACAGGCGCTTCCATTTTCTCATCGGCAGAGTCATTCGCCATGATCCGTGGCGGCCACGTTGACCTGACGGTACTGGGTGCCTTTGAAGTCGATGTGAACGGCAACATCGCCTCTTACATGATTCCTGGCAAGCTGATCAAGGGCATGGGCGGCGCAATGGATCTGGTGGCCGGTGCAGATAACATCTTTGTTCTGATGACCCACGCTTCCAAGCACGGTGAATCCAAATTGCTGTCTGAGTGCACACTGCCGCTGACGGGCGCAGGCTGCATCAAGAAAGTTCTGACCGACCTGGCTTACCTGGAAATTGAAGACGGTGCCTTCATTCTGAAGGAGCGCGCTCCAGGTATCAGCGTCGAAGAAATTGCAGAAAAAACGGCTGGCAAGCTGATTATTCCTGACCATGTTCCTGAAATGACCTTCTGACCCCCTCGCAGAAGGCCATTACCTGGGTGCTTCCTTCGAAGGTGGGAAGCGCCCTTTTTTATGTCCACTCTGTACGTTTTCGCTTTCCAACTGCTTTCGATTTTCAGCCACGTTCTGTTATCAATCATTTTCTATTTTCAATCACGGTTATCGACCCGACTCCAGAGCCTGATACAAAAAAACCCGCCGAAGCGGGTTTCAATGAACAGCCATCACTCTGTGATCAGCTGATCTTCGGGTTCAGTTCGCCCGTCAGGTAAGCCTGGTACATGGTTTCCAGAGACTTGACCTTGATCTTGTCAGCCTGACCTGCCGTGCCAAACGCTTCGTAGCGGTTCACACAGATGTCAGCCATCGACTTGACGGTTTCTTTCAGGTATTTGCGAGGATCGAATTCACTTGGGTTTTCCGCCATGAAGCGACGAATCGTGCCCGTGGATGCCAGACGCAAATCGGTATCGATGTTGATCTTGCGAACACCGTACTTGATGCCTTCAGCGATCTGCTCAACCGGCACACCGTAGGTTTCCGGGATTTCACCACCGAATTCATTGATGATCGCCAACCACTCCTGAGGCACAGAAGAAGAACCGTGCATTACCAGGTGCGTGTCAGGAATACGCTTGTGGATTTCCTTGATGCGGTCGATGGCCAAAATGTCGCCCGTCGGTGGACGAGTGAACTTGTAAGCACCGTGAGACGTACCGCACGCAATAGCCAGTGCGTCAACACCGGTTTGCTTAACGAAGTCAGCGGCTTCTTCCGGATCGGTCAGCATCTGATCCATGCTCAGCGTGCCTTCTGCACCAACACCGTCTTCTTCACCGGCCTGGCCCGTTTCGAGAGAACCCAGACAACCCAGCTCGCCTTCTACAGATACACCACACGCGTGAGAGAACTGTACCGTCTGCTTGGTCACTTCAACGTTGTACTCGTAAGACGCAGGCGTCTTGCCGTCTTCACGCAGAGAGCCGTCCATCATGACCGAGCTGAAGCCCAACTGGATAGAGCGCTGACACACGTCAGGAGACGTGCCGTGATCCTGGTGCATGCACACAGGAATGTGCGGAAACTCTTCAATGGCCGCCAGAATCAGGTGACGCAAGAAAGGCGCACCCGCGTATGTGCGAGCACCGGCAGACGCTTGCACGATGACAGGAGAGTTGGTCTTGTCTGCTGCCATCATGATGGCGCGCATTTGTTCCAGGTTGTTGACGTTGAACGCCGGGACGCCGTAACCGTACTCGGCGGCGTGGTCCAGCATTTGACGCATACTGATAAGGGCCATGATTTGTCCTCTTGTAAAGTCTGGCTTAAGAAGTCTGCCTTCCTGATGTGAGAAAGAGACTTGATCAAACCGAATATAATCCGACTAATGTTAAAACAATTGCATTGGTTAATCTGCAGCGCCTGACGGAAGTGCAGAACCTTGCATTCCCGTCAGGCATTTCACGCGATTACTTGGCCCGTTCTTCCAGAACTGCAACGGCTGGCAGGGTTTTGCCTTCTACAAATTCCAGAAACGCACCGCCACCGGTCGAGATGTAAGACACCTGTTCGGTGATGTTGTACTTGTCTACCGCCGCCAGTGTGTCACCACCGCCTGCGATGGAGAAAGCGTCGGATTCGGCAATGGCCAGAGACAACGCCTTGGTGCCTTCACCGAATTGATCAAATTCAAACACGCCTACCGGGCCATTCCAGATGATGGTTTTGGCTTCTTTCAGTTGTTCCGCCAGTGCTGCCGCAGAGTCCGGGCCGATGTCGAAGATCATATCGTCTTCAGCAACGTCATCCGCACTTTTCAGAGTCGCTTCAGCAGACTCGGAGAATTCCTTGCCACACACTACATCGGTTGGAACCGGGATAGACACCTTTTCCATCAACGCTTTGGCGTTTGGAATCAGGTCGGCTTCACACAAGGATTTACCGACTGGCTTGCCTGCAGCGGCCAGGAAGGTGTTGGCGATACCACCACCCACAATGATCTGGTCACACAGGTCAGACAGGCTTTCCAGCACTTCCAGTTTGGTGGAAACCTTGGAACCACCCACAATGGCCACCAGAGGGCGAGCCGGTTTGTCCAGGGCTTTGCCCAGTGCGTCCAGTTCGGCGGCCAGCAGAGGGCCAGCACACGCGACGGGGGCAAACTTGGCCACACCATGAGTAGACGCCTGAGCACGGTGAGCCGTACCAAAGGCATCCATTACGAATACGTCACACAGCTCGGCGTAGGCTTTGGACAGCTCTTCGTTGTCTTTCTTTTCGCCCGGATTGAAGCGCACGTTTTCCAGCAGCACCAGCTCGCCTTCGGCGACTTCAACACCGGCTTTAAAATCTTTCACAACATCAACGCTGCGACCCAGCAAACCACCCAAATGGTCGGCCACCGGCTGCATGGAGAATTGCTCTTCGTACTCACCTTCCGTTGGACGCCCCAGGTGGGACATGACGATAACCTTGGCACCCGCTTCCAGTGCGTGCTGAATGGTTGGCAGAGAAGCACGAATACGAGCATCCGATGTGACCTTTCCTTCCTTGACCGGAACGTTCAGATCTTCACGAATCAGAACACGTTTGCCCTTCAGCTCCAGGTCAACCATTTTGATTACAGACATTGTATTTTCCTCTAAGCAGTAACAGTACAGGCGGAATTTCGACCCCACCGGTTGAACATCACTTCATGCAGCGCGCGGTATCCAGCATTCGATTGGCAAAGCCCCATTCATTGTCAAACCACAGCATCAACTTCAGCAAGGTGCCACCACTGACCCGCGTCTGGGTCGCATCGACAATGGCCGAGCGCGGATCGTGATTAAAATCGATCGAGGCATGAGGCTCGTAGGTAATCCCCACCAGACCACGGTACAAATTGTTGGTCGCGGATTGTATCAGTTCGTTAACAGCTTGTGATGTCGTCGCCTGCGACAGTTGAAGACTGACATCAAGCATGGAAACGTTAATAGTGGGCACTCGCACGTGCAGGCTTTCGATTTTTCCATCCAGCTCCGGCATCAGTCGCGCAATGCCTTTCGGCAGGCCGGTATCAACAGGAATGATGCTCTGTACCGCCGAGCGGGTTCGGCGTAAATCTGAAGAATAGGCATCAATCACCGGCTGGTCGTTCATGGCGGAGTGAATCGTCGTCGTGACCCCGGCCTGAATGCCAAACGCCTGATGGATCAGGGTCAGAACCGGCACCAGACAATTGGTCGAGCAAGATCCATTGGAGACAATGCGCTGATCTGGCGTCAGTGTTTGCTCATTGATGCCATAAATAATGGTGTTATCCACCGCCTTGTCCGCCGGATTGGAAATCAACACTTTGCCCGCACCTTGCTGAAGATGCTTTTCGGCATCACTGCGCCGACGAATCTGGCCACTGCACTCCAACACCAGATCCACCTGCTGCCGTGCCCAGTCGATGGTTTCCGCACCCGGGTGGCTATAAACCCGAATCAAATCGCCGTTCACGTTCAGGCAATCGTAATCCGAGACCTGAACCTCTCCCGGAAAACGGCCATGCGTGCTGTCATAACGCAACATATAGCTGACGCTATCAATATCCGCCAATTCATTAATGGCCACGACCTGCATGTGCTGGCGATAGCCGTTTTCATACAAGGCCCGCAAGACCGAGCGGCCAATACGACCAAAACCGTTAATAGCGACCCGAATTTGACGATCCGACACGGCAATGCTCCTCACGCGGAAATCACAATTCATGCCCACCAGCACCATACCTGGAGGGCAAAATGGGCCGCTATTGTCAGGGATTTGAACAGGTACAGCAAACCGGAGATAACTCTCGGTTTATGATCCGTTAGGCTGATTACATCAAAGGGATTGCTACCAAGGTACTGGCTTTTTAAATACGGATGCCAAATGACCGCCTCTCCCCCCTGCAGCACACTGGAGTGGTTGTGGTTGACAAGGCGTTGCCTGGCAATCAGCTATGGGATAACAATAAATACCGGAGAACCAACATGATCTACGCAAATCCTGGCCAAGAAGGCTCAGTAGTCACGTTCAAAGAACGCTATGATAATTTTATCGGCGGCCAGTGGGTTGCTCCAGTCAATGGCCAGTACATGGACAACATCAGTCCTGTCGATGGTCAGGTTTTCTGTCAGGTTCCACGTTCTGACGAAGCTGATATCAATCTGGCTCTGGATGCGGCTCATGCAGCCAAAGCATCCTGGGGCAAGATGTCTGTTACCGAACGCTCCAACATCCTGTTAAAAATTGCTGATCGTATCGAAGCCAACCTGGAAGCTCTGGCCGTTGCCGAGACCTGGGACAACGGTAAAGCCGTTCGTGAAACCCTGGCGGCTGACGTGCCTCTGGCGGCTGACCACTTCCGTTACTTCGCTGGTTGTATCCGTGCTCAGGAAGGTACTCTGGGCGAGATCGACGACAACACCGTTGCTTACCACTTCCACGAGCCTCTGGGTGTGGTTGGTCAGATCATCCCGTGGAACTTCCCACTGCTGATGGCAGCGTGGAAAATCGCTCCTGCACTGGCCGCCGGTAACTGCATCGTACTGAAGCCAGCCGAACAAACGCCAGTATCCATTCTGGTTCTGATGGAATGCATCGGCGACCTGCTGCCAGCCGGTACTCTGAACATCGTTAACGGTGTTGGCGCAGAAGCCGGTCAGGCTCTGGCAACGTCCACTCGTATCGCCAAGATCGCTTTCACCGGTTCTACCCCGGTCGGTTCTCACATCATGAAGTGTGCTGCTGAAAACATCATTCCTTCGACCGTTGAGCTGGGTGGCAAGTCACCAAACGTTTACTTCGCAGACGTTATGAACCACGAAGACAGCTTCCTGAATAAAGCCGTTGAAGGGGCTGTTCTGGCGTTCTTCAACCAGGGTGAAGTCTGTACTTGCCCAAGCCGTTTGCTGATTCAGGAAAGCATGTACGACGAGTTCATCGCCAAGGTGATCGAGCGTATTGGTCAGATCAAGCGTGGCAACCCGCTGGATACCGACACCATGGTGGGCGCACAGGCGTCTCAGGAACAGTTCGACAAGATCCTGAGCTATCTGCAGATTGGTCGTGACGAAGGTGCGGAAGTCTTGGTTGGCGGTTCTTCTGAAGCACTGGAAGATCACCTGGGTACTGGCTACTACATTCAGCCTACGCTGATGAAAGGCCACAACAAGATGCGTATCTTCCAGGAAGAAATCTTCGGCCCTGTTGTTGCCGTAACAACCTTCAAAGACGAAGCCGAAGCGCTGGAAATTGCCAACGACACCGAGTTTGGTTTGGGTGCTGGCGTCTGGTCTCGTGACATGAACGTTGCTTACCGCATGGGTCGCGGCATCGAAGCCGGTCGTGTATGGACCAACTGCTATCACGCTTACCCGGCTCACGCTGCTTTCGGTGGCTACAAGAAGTCCGGTGTTGGCCGTGAAACTCACAAGATGATGCTGGATCACTATCAGCAGACCAAGAACCTGCTGGTCAGCTACAGTGTCGATCCACTGGGCTTCTTCTAAGTAATCCCTGCTGAGTTGCCTCACTGCCCGTGCTTTTGATCAGACGGGCAGTGAGTAACCCCGGACGGCCAGGTCTACCTCAACGGGCCTGGTTGTCTGCTGCGACGCTCCCCTCACGTCGTGAAGATCGTTTTACACTCCTGCGTTTGTTCTCGTGAAGGCCTTAACTGGCGTTCCATACGCCACTCCGCGACCAAGCCTCTTGGAAGCGGATTTTTTCTGTCTGGCTATTTTTTCTGTCCAGCTACAGTATTTTTTCTATCCGGCTACAGTAGGACGCTGGCTGATACAACGGGACTGAGTTGAGCACGACACCACTACCGTTCTCTGGTGATTTCATGGAAGAGGAAGAGGAAAACCAGACACAAGAATCAAACGGGCAACAGCCTCACCTCATCACGTGCTTGGTCAGGCAAGACTGATGCAGTCACACATCGCATTATTCGATATTCTTCAGGTCTTCAAGACGTGTCTTGATCTTATGACTCAATTTGGTGACATCACCCGACAATTCGTGCTGTGCATCCATGGTCCTGTTCGCATGGTGCAGGCTGACGACCGTCGACGCCTTGTAGTGGAACATTTTGTGGATGGCTTTCAGATCCTGAAACGCCGCAAACTCCCCCAGGTGCTCTTCACCTTCACTGTGAATCCAACGCCCCAGATCACAATTACAATCGCAAGCCACTTTGTCGGGATCAAGATGAGATTCGCCTCGTCCAGCCAGGTAGGTTTCCAGACGAATCAACCGGTTTTCATGTGCTGCAATCGACACATCAATATCCAGTGTATTGCGAGCACGCTTGGCAGCTTCCGCCGCTAAATGTGCATTGTGTGAAGAATCTGCTCCGAAGCCGAAAAAACTGAGAAGTCCCATGGCGATCACCTTTCCGTACATACATTCTGAAATAGACACGACCCGGTTCACCCGAGTCAAACTACTGACAGTTTTATTCAAAAGCCGGAAAATGCTTGTTGACCTGAATCAAAAGCCTCTATTAGCAACAACTAATATGTCATTTTATTGCGCTGAAGCAGGAGTTTCGGCCTATTCGGGGAAAAGTCACACGCGCCCTTCCCCAAACTACGAACCAAACCACTGCCCATACGACTGCCTATACCGCTGTCCTGATAACACACCCTATTCCCTCATTCAGCGCATGGAGTTTTACGTGCAAATTGATCATCACTCAGTAAACTGAGGTGGCTTTATGCACCTACCCACGTTTTACAGCCACGCAGCATCACACAGGGACTCATCCGATGAGCAAGCCGGGCATTATTCTCTTGGCAGACAAGGCAGGCTGCCTGAATGATTTTTCAGCCGAATTTATGCCATTACCTGAATTCAATGCTGCCCTGGAGCCGTTATTATCATCGTCTCTGGAATGTTTTGTGGTGCTGTCTGGCAGCGACCCATTATGGGAAGATCACCTTGATACACTCGGGATTGACTGGGGTGTCTGCCCGGATGCCCATCAAGGTATGGGAGCTTGCACAGCGTTTGGCGTCCACAGCACCCAGAGCTGGCAAGGCTGGATTCTGGACATTGCGACCATGCCTGCGACACCTGCCCGACTCTATCAAGCCTTGTCTCGCGCCACTGGCCGCTATCCCATCACCAGTATTCAGAACCGTCAGGGCAAACGGTATTTTCCCATCGCCTTCGACAGTCGCTATGGCTATGAACTGATGCAACCCGACAATCTGTTGTTGCCCCAAACATTAAAGGGCCACCCATCGGATGCCCAAATGCAGTGGCTCAGCCTCGAGTTTGCCGCTCCTCTGCCAGAGCCGCGCCAGACACCGATATCAATCTGAAATCGCAGTTTCTGAATAGATGTAATGAAAATGCTCATCCTTGCGAGGCCCGATCACTCGCCACTGCAGAGAGATCTGTTCTGTCTCCAGAGTTAACACGCCACGGTAAATATCATCACCACAATGATGCGGCGTGGCACTGCGCCAAATACCATCGGCTTCCGGAACCAGGTCAAACAGATACACGGCCTCCCCCCGACGACGATGACTCAGGCGAACATGGTCATCACCACACTCCCATTCGAAACAGTTCACCATATCCACAATGGTGCCTCTGGCGGGATAAAAACGACCACTCTCATAAAACAAACAACCGTGTTTCTGCGCATCCACCCGGACTGAGCCTCTCCCTTCTCCTTCCCACCCCATGACCGACAATGGCCCCGGAGAGGATCGATAGTAAAAGTGCTGTATCCGCGTCAGGCGGTGGTGCAATTGCTGGATTCGCTGTTGGCTTTGCTGCATGCTGTCGGGCCTTTTGAAAGTGGGGAAGTACAATGGCGTATCTCTGGGGAGCAACCCTGATCTGGGCGTTCTCATTCAGTCTTATTGGTGTGTATCTGGCCGGTCAGGTAGACAGTTATTTTTCCGTGCTGATGCGAGTTGCTCTGGCCGTACTGGTGTTCATACCCTGGCTGGTTCGCTACCCATTATCCTGGCGCATTGCTGCACCTCTGGCGGCGGTTGGCGCAGTTCAACTTGGCTGCATGTACCTGTTCTACTACCACTCGTTTCTACTGCTCAGTGTGCCAGAAGTGCTGATCTTTACTATTTTTACTCCCGTGTACATTGTCCTGATTAATGACCTGCTGGAGCGGTGTTTTCATCCCGGTTATTTGCTGGTGTCTGCCCTTGCCGTCGCCGGAGCGGCCATCATCCGCTTTGATGAACTCTCCTCTGAAGTCATGCTGGGGTTTCTGGTCGTTCAGGGGGCCAACCTCTGCTTTGC
>Ga0193963_1001819_pt1 | contig 10359 bp, 12 predicted proteins | sample FB_6_MG_FD_140359 | JGI IMG/M metagenome (GOLD analysis project Ga0193963, IMG submission 140359) | Microbial mat bacterial communities from the Broadkill River, Lewes, Delaware, United States - FB_6_MG | ecosystem: Environmental > Aquatic > Freshwater > River > Microbial mats | place: USA...
AGAAATAAAAGATTTATTAAAAGAAACAAAAAAAGAAAATACAAAAGAGATAAAAAAAATAAATCAGAAAATTAACTCAACACGAGTTTCTTTTGATCTGATGTAAGGTTATTTATGAAATCAATAGATATTGAAAAGTTAAATAGAGATAATTTTAAATCAATTTTAAATAGTCTATCAATGCCAGGGAATATATATAAAATAAAATCACTTTATGATTCTCATTTATTAGCAATGGCAAATACACTTTTGTATTCAGAAGTTAGTTTTTATTATGATGGAAATGAAGATATTAATTTGATAAAAGCAATTACAAATGCAAAAGATGAAGATCTTGAATCAAGTGATTATATTTTTTGTGATGAGATAAATGAATATTTTTTAAATAAAGCAAAAATCGGAACATCCCATGATCCTGAGTTTTCATCAACATTAATTTTTAAATGTAAAGACTTTAAAGGATTAAATTTAAGATTAAGAGGTCCTGGTATAAATAAATATAAAGATGTTAGTTTACCTATAGATAAAGCTTTTGTAGATTTTTTTAATGAAAAAAACTCTAGGTATCCTTTAGGAAATGAAATCTTTTTTTTAAATAAAAAAGGTGAGATAACTGCTTTAAGTAGAACTACAAAAGTGGAGGTTTTATAATGGCTTATTATGCAATTAAAGGTGGTGAAGAAGCTATTAATAATTCACTAAATTTTTATAATGATTATACAAAAAATAGCCAAAAAATAGATGATGAAGATTTAATAGAATCATTAACTTTTTCTATTGATAAAGTAATGAGTGAAGGTTCACTATATAGTAAAAAATTAGCTTCAAAATCTATAAAAAGAAGTGCAGGGGATTTATTAAATGCTTCTTTTTTTGTAAGAGCTCATAGGTCTTCTTGTCAAAGAATAGGTGTTTGTAAAGAATTAGATGTAAATGATATGAGACTTAGTAGACGAATATCTTCCGCTTTTAAAGATATTGAGGGTGGTCAGCTTCTAGGTGCCTCAAATGATTATGAAATAAAGCTTTTAGTTGATTTAAAAAATGAAAAAGTAGATATAGAAGAGTATTCAAACAAGGATAATGTAATAGATTCTGCATTAACTCCTTTACGTAAAGACAATTTAATAAAAGTTTTACCAAAAGAAGAAGAGCCTTGGGATATTACAAGAGTTTTTCCAACTGCACCATATCCTAGAAGTTCAGTACTTCAAGTTATGAGTAGAGCAGAGAGTGGAACACTTTTAGGTTTTGCATATACTTCTATGCGAGGATATGGAGATGTTCATCCTACGATTGGGGATTTACGAATAGGTGAACTTGATATTAAGTTTACTCATCCTTTTACTAAAAAAGAAGTAAAAATAGGTTCTATTGAAGCAACAGCAGTAGAGAGTGCAGGTACTTTTAATAAAGATGATAATGGTGATACTAAATTAACAACTGGATTTGGTTTTTGTTTTGGAAAAAATGAAAGTAAAGCAATTTCTATGTCAATAATTGATTTATCTTTATATAACAACTCATATACAGTAGGAACTGAGCAAATAGTTGCAAGTGATTTTGAAATGGTTATGCATCATGTTGATGGAATAGAATCTTTTGGATTTGCTAATCACTACAAACTACCTCATTATGTAACTTTTCAAACTGATTATCAAATATTTAAGTCTGCTAAAAAATATGTGGAAGAACAAAGTCAAAAAGATTTAGATGGAGCTTTAAAATGAGATATGCATTTTTAGATGAAGAAGCAAAAAAAGAGATTAGACGTTCTATTTTAAAAGCTATTGCCATTCCAGGATATATTGTATCTTTTGCATCAAGAGAGATGCCAGTTGCAAGAGGTTGGGGTACGGGTGGCTTACAAGTAACATTATCTATAATAAATGAAAAAGATACTTTAAAAGTGATTGATCAAGGTTGTGATGGAAGTGTTAATGCAGTAAATATAAGAAATTTTATATCTTCAGTTACAAATGTAAAAACAACAACAAATACTAAAAAAGCAAGTTTGATTCAAACTAGACATAGAATTCCTGAAATAGATTTAGAAGAAGGACAAATATTAGTTTATCAAGTTCCAATGCCTGATATTTTAGAGACAGTAGAACCAAATACTACAAAAGCAAAAATAATGCATGCAAATGCTGATTATTCAAAGTTATGGGTGTTATTGTATGAAGATACATCAATGTATGGAGACAGTAGGATTTCTAATAGATATCCAGTAATTGTACATGATAGATATGCAATGGACCCAAGTCCTATTCCTAAATATGATACTCCTAAGTTGAATAATAATAAAGCTTTACAGCTTTTTGGTGCAGGTCGAGAGAAAAAAATCTATGCAATTCCTCCTTATACAAAAGTTGAACCATTGAAGTTTGAGGATAGAGAGTTTAAAGTTGAAAACTTTGAAGATAAAACTTGTCAAAGATGTAATAGTAATAATTCATTTTTAGATGAAGTTTATGATGATAATGGAGTTGTTCATTATTATTGTAATGATACAGATTATTGTGATACATATTTAAAAAGTGGAGCTAAAAAATGATTTTAGATATAAAAAATCTTTCAAAAGTATTCGGAAAGTTTTGTCCAAATTGTTTGGATAATACAGGCGCAGATTTTAATAGCTCTATTTGTCCTACTTGTAAGAGTGTAGTTGGAGTAAATGATATTAACTTAACTTTGAGTAAAGGTGAAGTGTTAGGAATAGTTGGAGAAAGCGGCAGTGGAAAATCTACACTTTTACAGCTTATTTATCAAGACCAAAAAGCAAGTTTAGGTGATATTTTTATAAAAGATTTTGTAAATAAAGATGGTGTAAAAAAATCAATTTTAGATGCCTCTTTAAATGAATTGTCATATTTACGTAATTCTTTGATGTCTATGATTTATCAAAACCCAAGACTTGGACTTAACTACAACTTTTCTGCTGGTGGTAATATTGCACAAAAAATCATAGGAAGTGGAAATAAAAGGTACGATGAAATTAGAGAGAAAGCTTTATATTTTTTAGATAAGACTGAAATACCAACAAGCAGAATTGATGATTATCCTGAGTATTTCTCTGGTGGACAACAACAAAGAATTCAGATATCAAAAGCATTGTCTTCAAATCCTAAAATTTTACTTTTAGATGAACCTACTACTGGATTAGATTTATCAGTTCAAGCAAAGATTCTTGACTTGATAAAAGAGTTACAACATGAAATTGGTTTTGCGATGATTGTCGTATCCCATGATTTAGGTGTTATAAAACATCTTACAGATATTACAGTTGTGATGAAAAATGGACAAATAGTTGAAAAGGGTTTAACAGATCAGGTTTTAGAAGACCCACAGCACTCATATACACAATTACTTGTGTCATCAATTTTATAAGGAAGTAGTGTGATTAGATTAGAAGTGAAAAATTTAAATAAATCTTTTAAAGTTTATACAAGAGGTGGAATAGAAGTAAAAGGTTTTGAAGATATTAATTTAGAAGTAAAAAAAGGAGAATTCCTTTCTCTTTTTGGTCCAAGTGGTGCTGGTAAATCGTCTATTTTAAAGACATTATTTAGAACATATACTACAACATCAGGAAATATAATATTTCATAAAGATGATGGTTCTACTATAGATATCTCAAGTGCAACGGAGAGTCAAATCCTTAGTTTACGAAAAAATGAAATAGGTTATGTATCTCAATTTTTACAAATCCTACCAAGAATAAGTGCTGTTGATATTGTAAGTGAACAATTAATTGTAAAAGGTGAAAGTGAACAAGTATCTAGAAGTAAAGCTAAAGAGTTATTGGACTTTTTATCTATTAGAGAAGAGTTGTTTGATTTATCTCCTTTAACTTTTAGTGGAGGAGAACAACAAAGGGTGAATATTGCGAAAGGAATAATAGCTCCCAAAAGCTTACTTTTATTAGATGAGCCAACTGCTTCATTGGATAAGACTAATACTATGAAAGTAGTTGAAAAATTGAAAATTTTAAAAACTCAAGGGGTTAGTATGGTTGGTATTTTTCATGATTTAGAGGCAATGGAAATAATAAGTGATTCTATTTATGAGTTAAAGAGGGTTAACTAATGGAAACTATCTTAAGAAGTAAAAATGTATTGATAAATGAAGAGTTTGTTTGTGCAGATGTAGTTTTATTTAAAGAGCAAATAAAAAGAGTAGATGAGTATGGTAGTAATAGTGTTGCTGTCGATTTAGGTGACTTAAAAATTGTACCAGGGATTGTTGATTTACATTCTGATGCAATTGAAAAAGAGATAGAACCAAGACATGGGGCAACTTTCCCCGTAGCTCTTGCTGTTGCAGAATTAGATAAAAAGCTTTCTATGGCAGGGATTACAACTATGTTTCATGCTATTGGATTTGAAGAGAATCCTAAAAAGAAAAGAAGTATTGATTTAGCTAAACACCAAATAGAAGAGATTTATAATGCAAATAAAAAACATTTGGGTGTGGATAACTTTGTCCATGCAAGATTTGAACTTAGCGCAAGTGAAGCTGTAGAGTCTATAAAAGAAGTTATAGGAAAAGGTATGGTAAATCTTGTTTCTTTAATGGATCATTCTCCAGGACAAGGACAATTTAAATCTTTGGAGTCTTTCCAAACTTATTATGGTAATTATTATGGATTAAATGAAGATGAAATTCAAAATGTTGTTGATAAAAAAATGAATAAAGATGAAAAGAAAATCAATGATTTAATCTCTTATTCAAAAGAACATAATCTAACTCTTTTAAGCCATGATGATGATTGTATTGAAAAATTAGATGGGCTGTTAGATTTAGGTGTTCAAATCTCAGAATTTCCATTAGATTTAGAAGTTGCGAAATATGCAGTTAGTAAAGGAATTGCAACAGGTATGGGTGCTCCAAATATTGTAAGAGGTGGAAGCCAAAGTGGAAACATAGCAGCAATTGAACTTGTACGTGAAAATGTTTGTAAGTATCTTTGCTCTGATTATCATCCAACTTCGATGCTTCAAGCAGTTTATAGAATGAAAGAAGATGCAAATTTAGATTTAGCACGTGGTTTTTCTATGGTTACAAGTACTCCTGCAAAATATGCAAATCTTGAGGATAGAGGTGTGATTGAAGAAGGTAAAAGAGCTGATATTATCGTCATTGATGATTCTAACATCCCTAAGGTTGTCTTGACTTTAAAAGATGGTGAATCTATTTACAATGGAATCAGAGGATTTAAACTTTAATAAGGAGCAAATTATGGTTACTATATATAGAAGTATTTTAGATATTGAGGTAAAATATAATGACAAAAATAGAAAGTTATAATTCTCAAGGAAAAGTAGAATTAGGAATTAAACCATATATTTCACCAAATGCAATTATTAAGAATAGTTCATTTGGGAGATATACAGAAGTAGGTAGTTTTGTAAATATTAGTGATTCTATTATGGATGATTATTCTTATGTAAGTGAATATACTCAAGTTGCAAATACTACTATTGGAAAATTTTCTAATATTGCATCACAAGTTAGAATAAATCCAGGTTTCCATCCTTATGAAATGCCTTCTCAACATCATTTGTTGTATAGACAGAAGATGTATGGGCTTGGAGATGATGATAAGGCTTTTTTTAATTATAGAAAAGTTCAGAAAGTTGAAATTGGACATGATACTTGGATTGGACATGGTGCAGTTATTATGCCTGGTGTAAAGATTGGAAATGGAGCAATTGTTGGTGCAAATGCTGTTGTAACCAAAGATGTACCTTCTTATGCTATTGTTGCAGGAGTAAGTTCAAAGATATTGAAATATAGATTTACTAAAGATATTATCAATAGGATTGAAGAGATTGCATGGTGGAATTGGAGCCATGAAGAAATTTCTAAAAGAATTGATGACTTAAAAGATATTAGAGAATTTATTTATAAATATTAAAATAAGTAGAGAATATGAATACAAAAATTGTTTTAATTGTTGGACCTAGTGGAGTAGGGAAAGATACTCTTTTAAAAGAAGCTAAAAAAATTTTAGATGGAAATTTTAATTTTTTAAATAGATATATAACAAGAAAACCATGTAAAAGTGAAGATAATTTTTATTTAGATGAGTATGCTTTTGAGATACTAAAACATAATAGTTTTTTTGTTTCAACTTGGAATGCACATGGAAATTATTATGGTATTGCAAAAAAATCTATAAAAAATGGTATTAATATAATTTCTATATCCAGGTCAAAAGTAAAAGATTTTGAAAAGTTTTATGATGACGTATATACTATAAATATTTCTGTTTCAAAAGAAAACTTAAGAAAAAGGCTAGAAACTAGGGGTAGAGAGAGTAAAGAAGATATTGAAAAAAGATTAGATAGAAGTTATCAAAAAATAGAATCAAGAAATTTAATAGAATTTGATAATAGTGATAGTTTAGAAATTACATCGGAAAGATTTGTTAATTTATTAAAAAGTATAGAAAATGAGTAATTTAAAAGTTGCTACATATAATTTATGGAAAAATGATGGAGAATTTCCTAAAAGAATAGAAGAAATACCAAATAATTTAAGAAAAAATCAATTTGATATTATTTGTTTTCAGGAAGATTATTGTTCTTCTACTTTTTCTAGTAGTAAATTTATTAATGTAGAATTGGATTATAATTATATAACTACCCCAACTAGAGTAAAACTTAGAAACAATAGCTTGTGTAGTTCGAATTTAACTATTTTATCAAAATATAAAATGAAACTTTTAGATGAAATATATTTTAAAAAAACTCATGAAGAAGAGCGAGCCTGCCAGCTTATTGAGTTTGAATTTGAAGATAAAAAAGTATTACTTATAAATACCCATTTATGTCATTTAAGTAGTTCAAGTAGGGTTTTTCAAATTAAAACTATACTTAAAGAGATAAAAAAGTATTCTCATGATGTTGTATTTTTCTGTGGTGATTTAAATGCCTTGCCTTTGTATGATGAAATTAATATAATAAAAGAAGATGGTTTTAAGGATGTAAATAGAGATTTTACACATCAAGAAAAAGTTATTTTGGATTATATTTTTTATAAGAGTAATTTAGAATTAAATATTGATAGTAAAATCACACTGAAAGATTTTAGTGACCATTATTGCTTAATTAATACTTTTAAGTTTTAAAATAATTGGATTAAAAATGAAATTAAAATTTTTAGGAAGTGCTGATAGTGCAGGTATACCTGTACATAATTGTTCTTGTGGTATTTGTTTAGAATATAGAGTAAAAGGTATTCAAAACCTTTCAACTTGTGCTTATTTAGAGGTTTCTGATGGTGTTATTCTTTTAGATGCTGGAATTGAAAATATATCTAATATTTTTGATGGTAAAAAAATAAAAGGTATTTTTCTAACACACTTCCATGCTGATCATTGTTTAGGACTTTTACGACTTAGGCATTCTATGGATAAAATAAATTGTTACCATCCTAAAGATGATTTAGGTTTTTCTGATTTATTTAAGCATAATCATTCTATTTCATATAGTCAAATTGAAGCTTTTGAAAAATTGGATTTTAAAGAATTTTTTGTAACTTCAATTCCTTTAAAACATTCAAAGAATACTTTTGGATATTGTTTTGAGTATAAAAAAAAGACAATTGTTTATTTAACAGATTGTTTTGGATTAGAAAAAGATAGTTTTGATTTTCTGAAAAGTCGAGATATTGATTATGCTTTTATTGATGCATGTTATGATGAAAGAAAAACTAAAGGAAATCATTTGAATTATTTACAAGCAAGTAGAATTTTAGATGATTTAGAAGTTAAAAATGGATATTTAATGCATATATCTCACACTACAAAAGAGTATATCCAAAGTCATAATATAAAGTTAAAGTATAGATATATTGAAGATAATGATACTTTTGATTTTGGTGTAAAATAGGCTTTAAAACCTATTTTACTACGTGTCCAACGAACTTAGACATATTGTCTAAAATTTTTCCACCTTTTCTAAAACCAAGACCACAAGCTTCAAATGCATAGAATACACCTGCTTGATAATAATTTCCTTCCTCATCTTTAGGGAACTCTATGTACTCTTGATAGATTGCTTTATGACCTTCATATTCTCCATCAGTTTTTATATCTAATGAGTTATCAGCATTCACAATTGCAATATTTGCACCTTCTCTACCAAAACATCTTTTTTCAACTTGTTTTGTATTTTCTAGTGGTTCAAATGATGTTTCTAAAAGTAGGGGATGATTTGGATATAAATCCCAAAGTATTTTCATAAAACCTTTTGATTGGAACATTAAAGTATAAGCGGGATTAAAAATGATAGCTTTTTTATTTGCAATGATTTCATTTATATAAACAGCTAGTTCATTTTCATCAATAGCAATATCTTCCCAAGGAATAAGTTTAAACCAGAATTCAAAACCTTCTTCATCTTTAAAAATACCATCATCACTAAAGTTTACATTATCGATATATTCGAAATCAGTATTAAATCCTGCTTCATTTGCAATATGTTGTAAAAGTTTAGTTGTATTTTCATCTTCATCATCACCTTGAATAGATGAGAATAGTATTTTCCATCCAAGTTTTGAATAGTATTCATCAAATTTTTCTATATCAGAATCTAAAGTTATAATTCTTTTGAAGTTATCTTTTAGTGCATCATATAGATTATTAAATTGACTAGCTTCGTCAAGTCCATTTTTTTTTAACATTGCCCATTGCACAATAGCAGTTTCAAAAAGTGAAGTTGGAGTATCTGCATTAAATTCAATTAACTTAATTGGAACTCCATCTATACCACCTGCTAAATCAAATCTTGAGTATAAATGCCAATGAACATCTTCTTCCCAAGAATTTTTAATTGTTTCTACTAGATTAAAAGGAATATTAATTTCATGAAATAAATTATTTTCAATTACATGTTCACCTGCTTCACAAAACATATCATATAGTTCATTTGCTGCTTCATAATAAGCATTTGCTTCATCTTCTGTAACTTCAACTATTTGATTTGAGATGTAAGATGTTTCATCACTATCTGTATGCCAAGAAAAGCCTATAGACTCTAAATATTCGTTTGTTAAAGGTTCTAATGTCCTAAGTTTCACTATTAACCACCAAATGAAGTTCTAGATTTAGAACTTGATGATTTATTTCCAAAGAAACCGCTTTTTTTAGATGAACTTGATTTATTTGCAGAACTTTTGGCTTTTGAAAAAGAACTTTTTGATTTACTATATGTTTGAGGTGACTTATATTGTGCTTTTCTTTGGTTTTGATAGTTTTGGTTATTAAATAATTTATTACCTAGCCATGAACCAATCATTGCACCAGCGATTGAAGACATAAGTACTCCACCAAGCCCCATTCCCCCACTCGACATTTCTGGGTTTGTAAGAGGAGATGTCCCTGCATCAATTTTTGCTCCTTCTTCTTTTACAAGAGCATCGATTTCTGCTTGAGAAAGGATTCTTTCAGTTCCATCAGGATTTCTTAAAACAATAGTTGTTTTAGAAGCAGGGAACTCATCTGCAATTTTGTATTGCCCCTCTGCAGATTGTTCAATAATTACAAAGGCACCTTGTTTTTGACTTGCATTTGCAAATGCATCATTTTGACCTTGGTTTTGTTGTTCAGCTGATTTGTTTTCGCAGCCAACTAATCCAGTTACTAAAATAGCACCTAGACCACCTACCATTGCATAGTTTGATATTTTTTTAATATGATTTCTTTTTTTCAAAGTAAATATCCTTATTAATTTTGTTTGTTTAAGAATTTAAAGTTCTTATATTACTAAATTGTTTATATAAAATAGATAAGAGAAGTTTTTATAGCAATATATGTAGATTAAGAAGTATAACTATTTGTTAGTTATTTATGTATTTGATAAGATACCCATTTAAGAGTATCTTATCTTATATTTATAAGAATATATCTGCAGTTTGGTTTTTATACCATCCTACTGCATATTCTGCTTCAAGAGCTCTAAATTCAGGAGTTGCTCCCATAGGACTTAATCCTCCTGCACCAGGAACTTTTTTGATTCCATCTTCGTGTGCTTCATATACTGCAGCAACTGTAATTCCATAGTTAGGAGCAATTAAACTATAACAAGTATTTGCTAACTTAGGAGGGTTTACAACAGGTTTATTTTTTAATAATCTTGTTACTTGTAATGCTGCAATTTTCCCTTGTGAATTTGCAGAAAAACCAGATTTTGGCATTTTTGTAGCTATTGATGCGTCACCAATAACATGAACATCTTTTACTAGTTTTGATTCGAACGTTTTAGTATTTACTGGACACCAGTCACCTTTTGTAAGTCCAGAATCAAAGGCTAATTTTCCTGCTTTTTGAGCAGGGATATAATTAAGTACATC